>Ga0265301_10000325_pt1 | contig 73088 bp, 77 predicted proteins | sample AusTroGonzalo_MG_2_FD_193488 | JGI IMG/M metagenome (GOLD analysis project Ga0265301, IMG submission 193488) | Bovine rumen microbial communities from tropical cattle in Woodstock, Queensland, Australia - Gonzalo_04 | ecosystem: Host-associated > Mammals > Digestive system > Stomach > Rumen ... | reverse complement strand
TATGACTTTTTGTCTGTAATTGTAGCGTATTTCTGCGCATTTTTTCAGATAAATCGCAATGTGGAGGGAAGTTTATGTTGCCGTTAACAGTCCGTTGTTCTACCGACTGAACTATGCCCGAATAACGAGGCATATAATAACTCTAAAATCCGCACAAGTCAAGGACTTTCTAAACATTTTGCAAACAAAAATTATCTGCCCCAGAAATCCGCTTTTTGGAGCAAAAATGGCCTCCGTGTAAACCACGTGTAAAACGCAAAATAAAAATGATAAAAAATAAAAAAGTCTCTAAAGCCCAGTTTACATACATTTTTACTATAAACAGCTACATTTTTTTGTTTGTTTTTATGCGTTCAGGGGACGATTATTCCGTTGTTCTAAGAAAAGATAAAAAAGAGGGAATATATTAAATTATGTCCGGATTTGCAGGCTTGTATTCAATTAAAAGTAGAAATGCTAGATTAGAATATAGAAGTGCCTATTCCGTTGTTTTTACGGTCTTGCTTTTATGTGAATAATCGTGTAGGATTTGACACGACAAAGGTAAAAAAATTAGTAAAATAAGGGGCTGTTAGTAAAATGGAACCGTGGCAGTTATTTATTATAGGTTTATGTGAGCATTTGGCTTGGCCGTTGCTTATCGGTGCTTGTGTGTGGTATTTCAGAAAAGATATCGGCAAGATTCTTTCTCGTATAAAAAAATTACCTGGGGGTACAGAACTGGACCCCGAAACAGTGAAAGAACAGAAAGAAAATAAAAATACTTATGATGAATTGGTAGTGAAAAAAGCTGAGGATAAAATAAAACAGGAAGCACAGGAGCAGAAACAATGAACGTATCTGATATGGGAAAACAAAAAGCCTTAAAAGAATTGCTTGAAGTTCTTAGCAAAGGGGTGGATTTGCTGGCAAATGAAAATTTGGATAAGGATTTGTACGAGGCATTTGAGAAGTATGCTTCTTCCACAATAAAGATGCTGGGTGAAGCATATGATCAAGGAACTGTGGCGTATTTGCAAAATAGTTATATTTCACATGATTATTTTAACTCCATAAATAACATTTATAGCTCATATTCTGTACCGCATAATTCAGCAATGAGTGTCATGCATGATTATATGAATCAGAATCGAGCAGTTGAATACAGAGAAAAATTAAAGTTTTTGTTGCAAAAGCTTATCTCTATAGCAAAAATAGTTGTGTATGAATAGAATAGTATAAATTTATTAAATAAAAAAACAACGGACAAGATGTCCGTTGTTTTTTTATGATTATCTGTATATAAAGAGCATTTGAAGTTTGTTTTTGATTTCGCGATTATATTAGGGCAAACATTAAGTAAATATGCGCCATAATTAAAATTTTTCTCAATAAAATTTAATATTTCGAATCGGTCTGTGAAAAACACCGAATAATTTTCTTGTTGTTTTTACGTCGTTTTTATATGTTTTTAACTTTTTGATAATAACATCTTGACAATAATAATATCATTGTGTTATTATCATTTTGTAAATAACAAAACCAGATAAAACCAAAAGGATAAAAAATGACACAAGAAAAATTAAATTTGAAAGCAATCCAACATACAATATACGATATTCTAGATCAAAATTTTGGTATTTTAGAAAAAGAAATGCGTGTAACTGATGTTGTCTGTAATTTTATAGACTCTGTGGACATGGTTAAGTTCATAATGGATATAGAAAAGAAATTTGGTGTACACATGACAGACAATTTTATTGCTGCCAAAAATGCGATTACAATTCAAGATATTGCACGTTTTATAATGTGTGAACAAAGTAAACAACAAAGTAGTCTGAAAAACAAAAACGATACCAAAAATAAAATTGATGAACTTTTCAAAATCGCAGACACAATCCAAGATGATGATTTGCGTAATAAATATTTGGAAATTTTGCGCGACAGCATGTCAGAAAAAATGTGGCTGGATAAATATCATCTGACAATGGCACACACTTCATTTTTAGAGGGCAAAGCATGCGAACCAGCCACATATGAAATGTTTATCCGTAAAAACCCGTTTGGTGGTTCATATACAGTATCGGCAGGATTGGGGCCTTTCTTGGAATGGTTGAACGATTACGGATTTTCAGAAGATAGTATTCAATGGTTGGAAAACTGCAAAAACAAAGACGGCACACCGACATTCAAACCAGAATTTTTGGAATTTTTACGCGGTCAGAAATTATCTTTGACAATTGATGCAGTACCAGAGGGCGAATTGGTATTTCCAAATGAACCGATTGTTCGCGTATCTGGCCCAGAATGGCAAGTCGGCATCGTTGAAACCGCAATATTGAACGGATTAAATGCATCATGCTTGATCGCAACCAAGGCAACACGCATTGTAAACGCAGCCGAACACCGCCCTGTGATGGAATTTGGTTTGCGCCGCGCACAAGATATGTATGGCATGCGTTCTACGCGCAGTGCGGCTGTTGGCGGTATTTTAACAACATCAAATGCCGATGCGGCGCGCAAATACAACCTGGGATGGGTCGGAACACACGCACACAGTTTTGTTATGCGTCACGATACAGAACCAGAAGCATTTGAGAACTGGTTATTACATAACAAAGGCAACACAACATTATTGGTTGATACATATGATACAATCCAAGGTGTTAAAAATGCGATTGCCGCATCTAAAAAAACGGGTGTGCATTTGGATTCAATCCGTTTGGATTCCGGTAATCTGGCCGAATTGTCTATTGAGGCGCGTCAATTATTAGATGCAGCCGGATTGCGTGATTGCCAAATTATTGCAAGTAATGATTTGGATGAATATTCTATATCAAAATTATGGGATAACGGCGCAAAGGTAGATATTTTCGCAGTAGGAACAAATCTGGTGACCGCCGCAGACCAGCCATCACTGGGCGGTGTCTATAAATTAAAAAGCATCAGCGGTATTGATAAAATGAAAATATCTGGGGATGCCATCAAACGTACAATTCCAGGTGCCACAGAAATACTTCGTATGTTGGATGGTAACGGCAATTTTATGGGGGACGTTATAACATCGCATGGCTTCATCGAACAATCATATGGAACTTTGGAATTTCCAATAATCAGTGTTAATGCAAAGAACGGTATTGAACGCACATACGATAAAAACACAATGTTTTATAAACCAATGGTTCGTGTCGTGTGTGACGGCGTAATAGACAAAGATGTTATGCAGCGTGATGTAAAAGATATCGCAGCCGCCACAGCGCACAACCTTAGCAGACTGGATAAAAAATATAAACGTGCAACAAATTCTTGTGAATATCACGCCGAAATAGAACAAAGCCTTTATAAAAAACAAACAGAAATGGTGTTAAGCCAAATTTTACAACGTACAAAATAATCAAAGAGGTAATAAAATGAAAAAACTTTTACATATTGTTGATATGCAAAACGATTTTGTGATGGCAAACGGTAAACTGCCTGTCACCGGTGCAGAATCTTTGATTAAACCAGTAAACGAATTTTTGAATTCTGTTGACTTTGATACAACAATCGCGACATTTGATACACATTATCGCGAAACGTATAAGAAAACAGAAGAATCAAAACTGTTTCCACCGCATTGTTTGTATGGAACCAAGGGGTGGGAACTTGCTGTGGATGTGCGCGGTAACTTTCTTCATCCTTGCCATAAAGTTTTGAAAAATCAATTTGATGTGTGGGAAAAACCGAATTCAATGCAAAAAGCTTTGACTGGATTTGACCCGAAAAGCACAGATGTCTATGTTATGGGTGTAGCAAGTGATTTCTGTGTGAAATACGCAATTGTTGGATACTTACAACGCGGATATTCGGTCTTTGTCTTACAAGATTTGTGCCGCGGTATAAACAAACAAATTGATGACGTTGTCAAAGAATTTAATAACAAAAACATCAAACTGATAACATCTGCACAATTACAAAACCAAAGGTAACAAACAGTGATAAAAAATTATTGGTATCACTTTAAAAAGATAATGACACACAAATATTATGTGTTTGTGGAATGTATGGAATACGGTCTGATTTGGCAAGGATTGGTACATGATTTATCAAAATTTCGCCCCAGTGAATTCCGACTTGGGCAATTTTATGCTGGCAATCAATCGCCAATCAATCTGGAAAAACAGAAATATGGTTATTCTATATCGTGGATAGAACACACCAATCGGAACAAGCACCATTGGGAATACTGGGTAGACAGAACAAACGGCAAAATCGCACCAATTCCAGAAAAATATATAAAGGAAATGGTATGCGACACCATTGCGGCCAGTAAAGCATATAACGGCAAAAATTGGACCCCGGAACTATTTTTGGATTACTTTAAGAACAGAGCAACCTGGCCAGATGAAATCAAAGAATTGACAATGCCATATATTCTTGCCAAAATACAAAGGTATAAAACAAAGTAGGAAGATATGTCTGACAAAAACCAAACATTTTCATCAGAAAAGGAATTCTTGGCACATTATGACGCGTCCGCATTTGACCGACCATCCGTTACCGCAGACGTGTTGATATTTTCTGTGTCAAATAATTTGGCTGAAAATTGGCGCAAGTCTGATAAAAAGTCGTTCAGCGTATTATTGGTTCGTCGTGATGATTATCCCGAAATAGGTAAATGGAATTTGCCTGGTGGTTTTGTTGGAATCAAAGAAACTGCGCTGGATGCAGCACACAGAATTTTGCGTTCTGAAACTGGGGCTGTTGGCGATATTTACTTGGAACAATTATATACATTTGATGATGTAAATCGTGATCCCAGAACACGTGTCTTTTCAATTGCTCATATGGCATTGATAAATAAAAACAACCTGCATTATTCGGGGGCGCGTGATGCCAAATGGTTTGATATAGAATTGGCTGACGGAAAATTATTGCTGACATCTGATGATTTGACTTTGACCGATAAAGATTTGGCGTTTGATCACGCAACAATTATCCGTACTGGTATTGAACGTCTGCGCAATAAAATTGAATACACTGATATAGTGTTTGATATGATGCCGCGCGAATTTACATTGGGCGAATTACAACAGGTTTATGAAATAATTCTTGGGCGCAAATTGATACCTGCTGCATTCAGACGGACTATTGCAACCAAGGTTGTTTCAACCGGCAAAATGCGCACAGGATCCGGACATCGTCCATCGGTATTGTTTAAGAAAAAATAATATATATTTTTCGCTTTGTATTTAATCAATTCAAACCATGTGTGGTGAGAACGGGAGAATGAAAGTCCGTGCTCCTGGTGTTTTTTTGACTGTATAAATCACTTTTGTGTGTGGCCGGTGTGTAAACCGTGTGTAGCAAGGACAACGGAACGGCGTTACGGCATTTTGCGGGGTTGAAAAGGTGGTGTAAACTGTGTGTAAACACGTTCTGTGTAAACCACGTGTAAAACGTTATCTGGAGTTAAACCATATATTGATAGACTTTTAGCGCAAACGGTCAAATTTCTTTTCTTAATAAGCAGCAGTTATTAGCGCATTTTTTCAGATAGAGAGTAATGTGGAGGGAACCCTTTGGCGCCGTTAACAGTCCGTTGTTCTACCGACTGAACTATGCCCGAATAACGCGACATATAATAACCATAAAATCCGCACAAGTCAAAGACTTTTTAAATGATTTATTGGCGGGTTTTATACTCATCAAAAGCGGCTTGCAACATAGATGTATCATCAAATTGTGGATGCCAATCTAAGTCTTGTTCTGTTTGTGAGATATCAATTAAATAATTTTCATCTGCAATCATATATTGTTCTTTGTACATAATTTCCAACCCAATCATACCAAGCATTTTTAGACATAATTTAACAAGTTTGCCAGGGGTTGGAACCAATAAAGATCTAGACTTGTTTTCTTTGATAACACTTTTCAAAAGATCTTTGACGCGTGGCGGATTATAAGAACCTAAATTATACGCTTTGTTTGGAAAATTGTGATCTATGGCTTTTAAAATAGCCTGGGCACAATCATTCACAGCAATCATTTGATAGCAATTTTTGCCAGAACCTATCATTGGCACAGGTAAATTTAGTTCTATCAATTTAAATAGTTTAATCAAAATCCCAAAACGGCCCTTACCAATAATCATTCTGGGACGGAATATAGTTATATTTATACCTTTGGCACGATAGTCCTCACAGATTTTTTCTGCCTTCATTTTGCTTCTGCCATAGTAACCAAATGGTTGTTTTGGGTGTTTTGTATCAACTGGCAAATACTGGGGTTTGCCATATACCATATCTGTACTAAAAAACACCATATTTTTTGCGCCATCTGCCAACATTTTCTTTAAAATGTTTTCTGTTCCTTGGACGTTTACTTCTTCAAAAAATTCTTGTCTGTGTTTTTTTGGAACTTTGTGATGGTATTGATTTGCAGCCAGTTGGATGACTATATCATCAGGCAAAAATTTAAAAGTCAATTCTTGTCTGATATCTTGTTTTTCATACGCGACATCACAGGACGGCGGAACAATGTCTAAAACCACTACATTTTTTTTGTTTTTTAGTAATAATTCTTTTGTTAATTCCGTTCCGACAAATCCAGAACCACCGATAATTATATATCTCATTGTACAAAATCCTTGCTATATGTTAAAACGATAACACCAAAACAGATAATCAGAATGCCTGCGGCTTTCTGCCATGTAATAGGTTCTCCAAATACAAAATAGGCGATAATAGCAGTTAAAATATAACCGATACTTAAAAAAGGATAAGCCAAAGACACATTGACTTTGGATAACACCACCATCCATAAAAAAATACTAATAGCATAACTTAGCATTCCTGCCCAAATATAAATATTACTGATTGCTTGAATCGCCATATGCCATAATTCATTCATATTCATTGTTATTTTGCCCATTTTTAACATTCCTTGGCGTAAAAACAATTGAGCAATCGCATTTAATGAAACGCTTGATAAAATTAATAAAAGGTTATGCATATTTTCTCTCCCCTTTAGATAATATTAGTAAAAATTGCTATAACGTACAGTACATATACTGCGCAAGCACCAATTAAACCTTTGTCTTTTAATACGTTTTCAGTTGGGTCTTCGACGTCTTTACGTTTGTCCAGAATATATAAATATCTGAACATTCCATAAATAACAAATATAACACTGTAAATCAATCGATTGGTGCCAAAATGTTCAATAGTTATTGGTTCCAGTGTATAAAGCGCATAGCACATAATCGTCAACGCAATCGAAATCACAATGTATTGATTGACCATGCTTTCCGAATAATTTTGCAACACTTTGCGGGTTGTTTCACCACTATGCAGCAATTCCATTTTGCGCTTTGTAAAGCCCAAGAATAATGATAAAAACAAAGTTGTCATGAAAATATAACTGGATACGGAAACCCCAATGGCGTATGCACCGGTGTAAACGCGCAAAATAAAGCCGATTGCGATAACAAACACGTCAATCAAAACGATATGTTTTAATCTGAACGAATAGCATATATTGATTAAAACGTATATCAATATCGATAACATCGCTTTGTAAGGTAAAAGCAGAATACAAAACGCACCTGCCAAAGCCAGTGCGCCCACAATGCTCAACGCTTTTTTAACAGATATTTTACCACTGGCAATAGGGCGATTCTTTTTCACTGGATGCATGGCATCTTTTTTGCGGTCCAATATGTCATTCATAACATAAACGATTGATGCAGTAAAACTGAACGCAAAAAAGGCGATAAATGCCATAATAACGGAATCTGGTTCCAAAAATTTCAATGAAAACAAAAGCGGTGCCAATACAAACGCATTTTTGACCCATTGTTTAACACGAATTAGTTTTAATATTGATTTTAACATTATGTCACCTTTATATGTATATATTGATTAAATACAGAAATATTCCGGCATAAAGACCCGCAAATACATCGTCCAACATTACGCCCCAGCCATTTAACAATTTTGTATCTGCCCATTTGGCTGGTTCTGGTTTTATAATATCAAAAAATCTGAACAAGAAAAAGCCAATTATATATGCCCACCATGCATCCAGATTTCCGTGTAACATATTTGCAACAAACACGAAAGCCAATAATTGCCCAACAACTTCATCAATAATAATAATAGACGGGTCGTGTTCGGTATATTTCAAAACCTCTTTGGATGCAATAACACCAATGATAAATGTTATGGCGGCTAAAACAACAATACCAGTTGTACCAAACAAAAATGCGGCAAAGAAAGCAAACGGTAATGTCGCAAATGACCCAGCGGTTCCCGAAGCAAACGGAAAATATCCAACGCCAAACCCCGAACATGCGGTATAGCACAAAAATCTGTATATTTTACCTTTGGTTGTGGTTGGCAGTATTACATTTTCTGGTCTTGTCCAATTTTTCATTTTTGTTTCCTTGGTTTATTATCTTTTATGATTTCAATTGATTCAAAACTAAAACCTAGCTTTCTATGATCTGCACTTTGTTTTAAATCACCAGGCGCCATAGGGTTTTCAATTTCAAACCGCAATTCACTTTTTAAGTTATTTTGTAATATATCTGCAACAGGAATAGATATAATCTGCTCTGGTCTTGTCAAATTATATCCAAAACTCCAAGTCTGCATATATTTACCGTTTAAATAAATTCGCATTTTTAAATTCTTATGTCTTTCATTTACAAAAGGGTGACCATTGATTTTCAAAATAACCGATTCAGATTTTGTATTTATCGATAAAAATTTTAATCTGAATTTTACAGTGTTTGAATCTGACCATCGACCCAATGAACTGTCCTTTGCCGACAGACCAGGAATATACGTATCTATCTCACTAAACATAAGTTTTTTGTCTATGTTTAGTTGTATCAAACATCTCGAAAGTTTATTGCCGTAAACATTTATATATTTTGGGTTATTATCCACAAAATTGTATAATTGTTTATCATAAAATTCCATGTCATTTATTGTACAATATTCATCGTGCTTTATCTTTTCCCAGCCTTGTTTATCTGTTAGTATTTTAGTGGCTCTTCCTTTGTTGTCAACGTATATAACGGGGTATGTATCAGTATTAATTTTCCCGGGGCTAATTTTGTATGTTCTGTAAATAAATATTTCTGGTTCTGGATTATAGATAGTTGGTAAATGTGATAAAATTGACCGTGATAATAAATTATGATTAGGCAAATCCCCATAACCCCGGAACCAATTATTAATGCAACATAACAAAAACATTGTTGCTATCAAAAAATAGCCCAATCGAACATTCTTTTCTGTATCGATATTATAGACAATATAAAAAACCAGCAAAGGATACGTCCATACAAAATAACGTGTCACAATATTCATACCTAGTACCCAAGTAACCGTTGTGCAACTTAGTAATGCAAAAAATATAACAAATATTACCAATTCAAAATTTTTAAAGTTTTTGTGAATTAAATTTTTTATTGCATAGTACATAAACATAAATAGTAATATACCAGAGTACACAATGGCACCTTGATTTAAATCAAAAAAATAACTTAAGAATCTATGAAAGCTGATAAAACCAAAATCAGATGCACCAACATGTTGAATTAGATTTAATGTCGAAAATTTAGTATAATAAAACAGAGGTGAAAGCAATGCCGGTAAACCGCATAATCCAGTAATCACGGTATCACGAATATCAATTTGTTTATTTTCGCAATATTTTTTATAACAATCCCATAAATACGCAAATACAGCCCAAATCGTAAATACAATCACAGGAGGATTTTGACATGATGCCAATGCAGATAATAATATCGCCGGTTTAAAGTTTTTACGTAACCAAAATACCAAAGCCATCGTAACTAATGTCGCACTAAATATCTCCGTATGAGTCCATGAAATGTAAGGCAGTAAAGGGGAAAACGCCATAAGCCCAAGCAATAAAAACTTATGTTTTTGCGGTGCAAAACAAAATATAACCCAAAGCATAGCAATGTATAGCAAAGCATTTGTTATACTGAATGCTCGTAATTCATCACCATGAAATACATGTACAAATTGTTGAACTGGTGCAACAAACATTGGATAAAGCCAAAAGTGCCAACTATAATACCCGTCTGTGCCTGTATAAAAGTGGAAATACGGATATGTTTTTGGAACATACAAAAAGCCAGTCTTGGTTTTTAATTTGGTATTTGATATATCAAAATCACTTTGTTGTAAATCCGGTGTGCCATGTTGAATAAAAGATTCTGTCATATATACGTATTCGTGCCCATCACCATTGATTCTTGGCGTATTTATAAACGCCATAAACGCGAATACACAAACAGACCATACAATTAGAACATATTTTAATAGAATGTGTTTATTAAAAATCATTGCTACACCGTGCTTTTTTTACGAGAACAGGTTCCCACATATTCCTATAAAAAGCAAGTTTATTTTGAAGCCATTATATTGGTTTTACCCAATTTTTCATTTTGGCTTCTTCGTTTTATTGCCTTTCATGATTTCGATTGATTCAAAACCAAAACCGAGTTTTCTTATGTCTTTATTTAATCCTAATTCTTTTGGAGAAATCGGATCATCAATTTCAAATCGTAATTCACTTTGAAAGTCGTTTTGTATTATTTCGGACATAGGTAAGGATATAACAAGGTCGAATTTTGTTTTGTCTTCTGTATTAAAATTCCACACAGATACCTGCTTTCCATTTGCGAAGATATTTATTTTTAAATTCTTGTGTTTATTATTGACAAATGGACGTCCAGCAAATTTTATTGCGACGGCTTCTGAGCGTTTGTTCAGCGATAAAAATTTTAAACAAAATCTGACTGTTTTAGAATTAGACCAACGACCCCATGATTCTTTACCCGACAACCCCTGGATAGATTCATTGATATCACTAAACATGATTTTTTTATCTATATTTAATATTGTTGGGCGTTTTTCAATATCGTTACCATACACATTTATATACCTTGGGGTATTATTTGTATTGAACTTTAACAGTTCTTTGTTATAAAAATCGTTATTGTGTATTATATAATCTTCGTTGTTATGTAATGATTGCCATCCAGATTTATCCGTCAATACCTTTCTTGCATATCCATCAACGGTTGTAAAAATTATCGGATATGAATTCGAAATAGAATAGTAACCTACATGGTTTGTTCTGCGATAGAATATTTGATGTTCTGGATTATAAAGATATGGAGCATGAGACAAGATGGTTTTTGATAACATGTTATGTTCTGGCAAGAAACTTGTTGAAAAGAAACAATTTATACAACACAGTACAAACATGTTTATTATTAACAATGCCGACAAAACGCTTTGTTTTTCAACGTCCATGCTTTTCACAACATAAAAAACAACAAGAGGATATGTCCATAAAAAATACCTTATTACCGTGAAACCCATTGACCAATTAGGTGTAGTTGATGTTAGTAAAACAAATGATACTAATGATATTACCAATTCAAAATATTTAAAATTTTTGTGTGCCAAATTTTTAATTACATAATATATGAAAACGAACAACAGTATCCCTGAATATAACATTGCACCCTGGTTCAAATCAAAAAAATAACTTAAAAATTTATGAAAACTTATTAAATTAAAATCAGAATATCCGATATGTTTGATTAAATTTAATGTTGAAAATTTTGCATAATAAAACAACGGTGAAAACAATACGGGTAATGCGCACAATCCAACAATAATGAAATCACGTAAATCAATTTTTTGTGTTTCTTTATATTGTTTATAGACATTATACAAATACATACAACCTATTAAAATAGTGAACGCAATAATCGGTGGGTTTTGACAAGAAGCCAATGCAGATAATAATATCGCCAGTTTAAAGTTTTTACGTAACCAAAACACTAATGCCATCGTAAGTAATGTTGCACTGAATACTTCTGTGTGGGGCCATTCAATGCATTGAATCAATGGCGACAATGCCATCAATCCAGTTAATAAATATCTAGATTTTTGCGGCGCAAAACAAAATATAACCCAAAGCATAGCAATGTATAGCAAAGCATTTGTTATACCAAACGCTCGTAATTCATTGCCATGAAACACATGTAAAAATTGTTGAACTGGGGCAACAAACATTGGATAAAGCCAAAAGTGCCAACTGTAGTATTTACCGTCTTCTGACACAAAAAAACCAACATCTACCCTTGGAAAATTAGAAAGATTATTTTGTTTTTTCATTTTTTCTTGGGCAATTTCAACGGCACTTTGCTGTAAATCTGGCGTGTCGTGTTGGATAAATGCTTCTGTCATATATATGTATTCGTATCCGTCGCCAACAACAATGGGTTTATTTACAAAAGCCATAAACGCGAACACAAAAACAGACCATATAATCAGAATATATTTTAATAGAATATGTTTATTAAAAATCATTGCTACACCGTGCTTTTTTTACGAGAACAGGTTCCCACATATTCCTATAAAAAGCAAGTTTATTTTTATTCTTGGATAAATCCACCGGATTGCATTTTCCACAATTTTGCATAAACGCCATCACGACGCAGCAAAGATGCGTGAGTGCCAGTTTCTACGATTTTTCCTTTGTCTAACACTATCAATTTGTCCATACTGCGTAATGTGGATAATCGATGAGCGATAACAATTGTTGTGCGTCCGTGTGACAATTTGTCAAAAGATTGTTGAATAACGGCTTCGGTTTGACTGTCCAAAGCGGATGTTGCTTCGTCCAATATCAGAATAGGGGCATTTTTCAAAAAAGCACGCGCAATAGCAATTCTTTGCCTTTGTCCCCCAGACAATTTTATTCCACGGTCACCAACGTATGTTTCATATTTATGTGGCGCAGACGATATAAATTCTTCCGCCGATGCTTTCTTTGCAGCCGCTTTGATTTGTGCATCTGTTGCTTTTGTGTCGCCGTATTTTATATTTTCGCGAATTGTTCGATTAAACATTGTTGAATCTTGGGGAATAAACGATATGTTTTTGCGCAAAGATTCTTGGGTGACAGATTTAATGTTTTGCCCGTCAATAGAAATCGTTCCACTGGTCGGGTCGTAAAAACGCATCAATAAATTTACCAATGTAGTTTTTCCAGACCCCGACAATCCAACAATTCCAATGCGTTCACCCGCCGCAATATCAAAAGATATGTTTTTTAACACATATTTTTTGACATATTTGAAACTAAGGTTTTTGATTTGTATATTTGCATTTTTCACAACCAATTTTGATGCATCTGGCGCATCTGTTATTTTTATTGGTGCAATCAATTTGCTGTAAGATCCAACAGATTTACCCCAGATTTCAATAAAGTATTTTATTTCCATAATAAGCTGGAAAGAAACCGCACTTATTCCAATAAATACACTTAACGCAAAAGATATATCCGCCAAATTTGATTTGCCTGTTGAATACATATATCCAGACAAAACAATCAAAGCCGTCATTCCCAACACATCCATCACATAATTACCCGGACCCCAAAGCCAACGTGATGCTGCGTGTCCAGCGCGTGCAGTTATTTCGTAATCTTTGCGGTATGGTTCTGCGCATTTTTGTTCGTATTTTTCATTTGTGAACGATTTTACAGATATAAAATTAGATAACGCATCCAATAACCGCCCACGAAGATTATTCAAAGTTTTTGAGACCTTAGCGGATGCGTTTAGGGCGTTTCTTATACGATATATTCCCCAACCAATACGTAAAATCATCGCAACCAATATAACTAATGCATATTGCCATCCAATCGCAAACAATCCAGCAAAACTTAAAGCAAATGCACCCAATGAAGATAAAATACTGCCAAAGATAACATCAATTGTATCGTAAAAACCAGAAGCAACACTGTCAATCTGAGAATCTATCTTGCCGGGCATAGAATTAGAATAAAAACTGATAGTTTGATTAAAAACATAATTGTATAACTTTTGTGAAATTTTGTTATAAGAACGATATTTTATACAATTATCAAAAACCATCCACCGACACACAGCTGCAACAACCAGCATACTGCGCACTATGAAATAAAAGATTGCAATAGATAAAACAGCACTAAATGCCTGTGTTATCGGGGTCTGTTCCAAAGTTTGAACAACTATTTTTATAAAGAAAGCAGGTATTATGCTGTACCCAGATGTATCAAACAAAGCAACAAGTGCATACACCAAGGGCCACGCCTTTACACAATCATAAAGGTTTTTAACATAGAACCCCAGAACACTTTTTGGAAATTTTTTCATAGGGAATATTATACTATTTTTTCAGACGTTTTACAATAATATTTTATGAATTTTTGCCTTTTAATACGTCTATCTTTGCAGATTCCAACACACAAAGCTTTCGCGTTCATCCATACGTTTAAAACCATTTTTGAATAAAAAATCTTGAACACTCATACGTGGTACTCTGGCGGCAATTCCTCTGTTTTTATATAGTTCTTGAAAAACGTGACACGCCGATGTTCCAACGTGTTTATATTTTGTATTATTTTTACCACCATATCTATATTTTGGGTTGGTTTCAAAATAGTGCACCCACGCGTATGATGTTGCGCTTTCTGCTTGATATAAGCATATAGATAATACATCATCATCTATATTAAAATCTGGTGTTGTAATTCTAGGATTGGTCAAAGCCATAAATACAAAAGTTGCAAATCTTTGATATGACAAAAGAGATAGAGATTCTAATATATCGTTCTTAAAACCAAACGGTTTTACAATTTGTTCAATGGTGTTATTCGCTCTAAGGTTTACATCAATTAAATAATTGTTGGTATTGATATAAGAACCATCTGCCTGTTTTGTTAGCACAGGGACATCATTGCGTACAATTGTATAATGTTTTTGGTCTATCAGCATATTTATACCTTTTCATTTCTATATCGTAATACACTAAATATGATTGTCAACGCATTTTGTGCCGTATTTATAAACATAAAAAATCGGCACCATGGCCGATTTTAATTTTATGGTCGGGGCGACAGAATCCCTCGCACACGCATAAATGCGTGGCTGCGGGGAAACCGTGACGATTTTGGTGCACTATGTTTCCAAAATCTACTTGTTTTCGAACTGAACATTTTATGCAAAATGTCCAAGGTATCGTCCAGAATACCCACAAACATAAAATAAAAACCGGCACCATGGCCGATTTTAATTTTATGGTCGGGGCGACAGGAATCGAACCTGCGACCCCTTGCACCCCATGCAAGTACTCTACCAGGCTGAGCTACGCCCCGATTTTTGAACTTTTAAATTAAAAACCGGTACAAAGCCGGTTTTGAATCTGTGGCGCGCCCAGAAGGATTCGAACCCTCAACCTTCTGATCCGTAGTCAGATGCTCTATCCAATTGAGCCATGGGCGCAACGGTGTATATTTTATACCCTTTTATTCAGATTGCAAGTAAAATCTTAGCTTTTTTGATTTTGCATTTGTGGGTAATACATTTTGTAAAAATGTTTACGACACACAGATTTATACTGTGATGCGCCAACTTCAACTTGGTTTCCGTGGCGGACAACATTACCGTTTGCATCAAATCTTATGTGATGCGAAGCCATTTCTTTGCAACGTGGCATTTCGCAAACTGTTTCCATACAGTGCAATTCATCTGCCACAGTAATCAATTTAGCAGAAGATGGGAACAAATCACCATTACTGTCGACTTTCAAGCCATAACAAAAGATAGTGATATTTGATGCGTCTGCAATTTGGACTAATTTATCTATGTCATTGGGTGAAAAGAATTGGACTTCATCAACTAATAAAAATTGAGTGCCTTTCTTTGGGTTGTATTTATCCAGGCTTTTTAATGCTACCGCTGGGGTTTTAATACCCACACGCGACACAATATCAGTCTTGGAATCGCGGTTATCTGTTGTTGGTTTGATTGCTTCCCATTTATTGCCTGTGCGATTAAAATTGAAAGCATTTATTCCCAACATAGCCGATTTAGATGAAGACATTACGCCATAATAAAAATGAATTTTCGCCATTTCGATTTCCCTTTGTGGGAATATAAGCAAATTTTTACACCACAGGCAAGGGGTATTTTATATCCAGAACATGTTTTTTAGTGCGGATATGTCGTGTCATCGCACACATAATAATCAGTATCTGCGTATTGTATGTGCAGATAATGTGTTGAATCTTTGTTCATATACGTTGATGTTGTCGTCATATTCGCATAGAATGTATCGTTGCCTATTTTAATATTTAATGATGGTGTTGTTAATTTTTCACTGCGTAAATAAATAACATCATTGCCAACATGCAAAATATGTTGATAGCAAACAGCAGACCCAGTTGGGGAATACGTTCCGTTGCATGTGACGATTCCTTGGTCAAATGTTTCATTAAAACTGTATGTTCCGCCAACGCAGGCACTGCCGGACGGACATTGTGTGCATGCATCAACATTCGCAGGCAAATAATACCCCACCGAACAAGTATGCGAATTTGGCGTATATGTTGCGACTAATCTAGGTGGAAAATTGCCCGCGCAAACATTATTCATTTGTGTGCTGGGCGCATGATTAAAATTTAATCCTTGAAAATAATCTGGATTAAAATCGAAAGTTCCCCCAGGGCAGTTAAAATCAGCCAAACACGCAACACATCCCAAAGTATTCGCAGGCAAATATTGCCCAGCAGAACAAGTGTAAGTATTTATTGTATATTTTGCATAATATTTATTTATATTCGTATCACAAGTCATATCCGCAAACACGGATTGTGTTGTAAATATTATAAATAAAATTACACCTGTGGGTTTCATAAATCCCCCACCTCTGGTCCAGCAACAAATTCACCCGTACCGGCATTTTCAAAGAATGTATGCGTGACAGTGTCATACATACAAACGACACCAGACTCGTTCTTGGTTGGAATAAAGTTGCGAACCAGAGTATTATTTTCATAAATTTTGAAAGAATAGATTTTAACAGAAGAATAATAACGCTGTTGGTAAAATAACCGTAATGGCAGATTTCGATTGTATGTTTCTAACGACGGTGCTGTATATATTTCATTGTTAACTTTCAACGAACCGTTTTCTGCCAATATGTTTAATTTTGTGCCTGGTTGTATACGTGCGGAATCAATTCCATCGCCTTCACATAAATGCCATCTCAAATAATTACCCATAAGTATCAATAAAAAAGACTGTTTTTGCCAATCGTCACCTACTACAGCATTATTGAGTTGTTGATTTGACAAAGAGATTTCCATACTTAATTTTGTATTCAATGTTGGTATAAATCCTGTGTTAATATACTGCGTACCCGTACTTTCAATATATTCCAATCTTGTAAAAAATAAATTCCACCTATCAAACGTATAACCATATTTCACAGGGGCGGTTGGCGGTGTGATATTATCCCCAGAATTACATGTCGTGGTTTGATATAGTGTGTTATCAACATACCATTCAATTGTATGTGCAATTGCAATCGTACATATAAACATTGTGCCAATGAACATTAATAATTTTTTCATTCTCTTTCCCCATTTTATGTGAATCGAAAACATAAAAAAATACCACCAAGAAAACCAGGTGGTCGGGGAGTTAGCAATCATCTTATTATTGATTCCGTGGCCTTTATATATACGCTTAACGGCTCCCCAACCTTTGCAGTCAGGGACACATGACGGCGCAAAAACACCGACATGGTTGTTAACGATGCTTTTGCACCGAATAAGATAGGCCTGCTACAGCCCCGAACCCTTTTCTCTTGGGTTCTGCCTGGATTATATCAGAAAACAAAAAATATTTCATCATAAAAATAGCATTTGCTATTTCTTTTTATAAAATTTGACTTCAAAACTGCCGTTGTTCAACGGGGTAAATGACATTATTCGTGGACTGATTATACTTTCTGTTGCCCATTGTTGAAATTTTGTTTTTAATATGCCACTGGCCCCAGTAATAACAGTTGCCTGACGTGCATCAGATTCGGCAATGTGAACCAGCATATTCCACGCTTCTTGCTCGGTATGATTATGAAAATCTATTGTTACAGAATCGCCAATAGGCGCTTCTGGTTTTGGTATTCGTGCCGACAGATGAAGTGCAGAACGTACAGATTTTTTTGTCGCAATATCGTCCGGGATAAATTCCACACCAACCATTTTTGCGATATCTGCATCATTCAATTGTTTCATATTTATTCTGCCAATGTACCAACCGACATCGTGATACGACGTATACCGGAACTGATAGATTTTTCTTTGTTTATATGGGCCTTGATAATTTCGCCAGTATGATAGATATGTGTTCCACCACACAATTCACACGAAACATCACCAGCGGTTATTACACGTACTGTGTCGCCGTATTTTTCATTGAACAGAGCCATCGCACCACGTGCCTTGGCGGATTCTAAATCCATTTCTTCGTGTTTTACTGGTAAATCTTCATTTATCCATTTGTTGACTAAATCTTCGACTGCTTGTTTTTCTTCCGCGGTCAAAGAACGCCCAAACGAAAAATCAAAACGCACAGAATCAGGTGCCACTTTGGAACCACGCTGTTCAACATCTTCATTTAACACTTGGCGCAGTGCGGCCTGTAATAAATGAGTCGCAGTATGGGCGCGTGCAGTTTGTTGACGAACGTTTTGATTTATCTCTGGTATAACTTCGTCACCAACAGAAATTGGTTCGACTAAAGTTCCTTTGTGAACAACGATATTGTTTGCACGATTTGTTTCGGCAACATTCATAATAACTTTGTCATCTTTCTTGAATACACCACTGTCGCCGACCTGACCACCTTGGGTGCCATAGAAAGGTGTATGATCCAAAGCAACTTCAACTTCATCACCAGCATTTGCAGTTTTTACAAATTCTTCGCCACGTAAAATAGCTAATACTTTTGCATTGGTGTTTGTTTTAGTATCGTATTTTTCAACATCTTTTGTATCAGGTAAATCTGATTGAGATTCCCACAATATTTTTGTTCCACGAGTGTCTGCACGTGAACGTTCTTTTTGTTCTGCCATACATTTTTCAAACGCTTCGACATCCACGAGTATATTTTTATCGCGCAAAATCATCTGGGTTAAATCAAGAGGAAACCCATATGTATCAAACAATTTAAATGCGATATTTCCTGGCAATACATTATTATTTATATTTGGTAATTCAGATTCCAATAACTTCATACCGTTTTGCAACATATCAGCAAACGAATTTTCTTCGTTTTTGATAATGTCAACAACATGTGCCTGTTGTGTTTTCAATTCTGGATATGCATCGCCCATTTCTGTCACCAAAGCAGGGTAAAGCGTGCTCAACAAACCACCACGGTGCCCCAGCATTTGTCCATGACGCATCGCACGACGTAAAATTCTGCGAATCACATAACCACGGTCTGCATTGCTGGGGATAACACCATCAGCGATAGCAAACCCAACGGCACGCAAATGGTCTGCGATAATTTTGAAACTTGATACATTTTCAGGTGTTTCGACAACACCGGTTAAATCTGATATAGCGTGTTTCAAATTCGTAAACAAATCAGTATCATAATTATCGATTTTGCCTTGTAGGATAGCTGCCCATCTTTCCAATCCTGCACCAGTATCAACATTATGTTTTGGCAACGGTGTTAAAACACCATTTGCATCACGATCATATTGCATAAACACATCGTTCCATATTTCTACATAACGACCACCATCTTCTTCTGGGGTTCCTGGCAGACCACCTGGAACATCTGGCCCAAAATCATAATGCATTTCGGTACATGGACCGCATGGTCCTGTTTCACCCGCAGACCACCAGTTGTCTTTGTCTAATCTGATGGCTTCTTTGCCTGATATTTTTTTCCAAATTTGTGTGGCTTCGTCATCTGATATGTGTGTTGTGACAACGATTCTGTTCGGATCTAAACCAACAACTTTGGTCAACAATTCCCATGACATAGCGATTGCTTCTTCTTTGAAATAATCACCAAAAGACCAATTCCCCAACATTTCAAAGAAAGTATGATGACGGCTATCAAAACCAACATCTTCTAAATCATTATGTTTGCCACCCGCGCGAATACATTTTTGGACATCTGCAACACGTGGCGCAATTGGTTGTTCGGTTCCTTGAAAAACACCTTTCCATTGAACCATGCCCGCAACAGTAAACAAAAGAGTCGGGTCATTTGGTATCAAAGATGCAGACGGAACAATCTTGTGACCTTTGGATTCAAAATAGTCTAAAAACATTTTACGTATTTCATTATAAGTCATAATATAAATCCTTATTATTTTTATCTATGGAATAATAGAATTATTACACTAAATATTCAATCATAAAATTGCAATAGATATCATTTTATGATATAATATCTCGCACAGGGAGATTTTTAATCATATGAATAAAAAACCAGGGTTGCTTTTAGCAGTATCTTTGTTGGCGTTCATCGTGTTGATGGTGGCTTTTAACATAGATTTTGGCGGTGTTATGCAGAACTTTAATATACATATGAATTCTGGTCATGGTGTTTCGTTGCCAAATGGTGTCAACCCAGACAGTGTTTTATACGTGTGTCCAATCGCCAGTGCTACATGGGATCCGTTTGCGAACAATATGGTCTTAGGTCGTAAATTTTTAACTATGTTTTTTGTATTTGCAATCATAGTATTATCGTTCAGTTGGGCGTGGGCACTGTATCAAAATTTAGTCAAAGATAAGTTTAGTGCAGATGCGTATAAAAATCCATGGACTCTGACTAAGGCTTTCTTTTGGGCAATGGTTATTTGCACAGTTATTGCGTTGACACCAAATCATTTCAGAAAAGTTTACGTGCATTCTCGTGGTCGTGTTTCGGAACATGTTTTGTGTGAAAGTTTTTCAACTGGTGCTCGTCCGGTTAGGGCGCAATCTGTCACTTTGAAATGATTTTTTTGTCAAGATTCTTATTTTTTGCGGTTTGTAAATAATTGACTTGACTTAAAGCCGTGTTTTCTCTACGATTCGAATAAGCAGTTAGGGCAGTGTCTTTGAAAAGATGTTGTTTTACGGATAAAACCGTTAGAAACTGCCGAATAACCTTTAATAATATTACGAAAGGAGAAACACATGAATAAACAAGAATTGATTGAAGCAATTGCAAATGAAGTTTCTGTTACAAAAGCAACAGCAGCTGGTTGTTTAGATGCATTAATCAACATTATCACAAAAGTTTTGAAGAAAAAAGGCGATGTTCGCTTGGTTGGCTTTGGAACATTCACAACAGCTAAACGTAAAGCAACAACAGGCCGTAATCCTCAAACTGGTGCTCCAATTAAAATTGCTGCATCCACTCAGCCTAAATTCCGTCCAGGCAAAGCCTTGAAGGATGCTTTGAACTAATCTAATTTAGTTTGTTTAAGTGTTAAAACACCCGCGTTTGTGGGTGTTTTTTATTATGTAAATTTTCCGCTTTACTTACAGTTTTGAATTGCTAGAATAGGTATGTGTATAACAAAGGAAGGGCATAATGGTAAAAAAAATCACAAAAAAAACAGCAACAAAATCTGTTGTAAAAAGAACAAATGTTAAAATGGCGCCTGTCGCTGAACACAAATGTGCTTGCGGTGCAGATTGCCCATGTCACTGTCATGGTTCGGCACATTGGATAAAGCATGTAATTGTTTGGGCGATTATATTTGCTTTGGGTATGGCGTGTGGCAAAATGATGGATTGTGGTCATCATGGCAAGCGTATGATGCGCCAAAAACAGCCTGTATTTACTAATGGTTGTTTAGATATCAAATCTATCGAATGTCCAAAGATGCAGGAAGATATTGTAAAGGCAGATGTAAATGGCGATAACTGCATTTCTATCGAAGAATATAAAGTGTGGAAAAAAGCCAACAAACCACAACGCAAAGAAAAATTCAAATTCAGAAGAAAGAAATAATAACCTATGAAACAGCCCTCATAAAAACGAGGGCTGTTTTTTTATTTTTTCATAATTCTTGATTTACTGCGTTCCCATTCACGACGTTTGATAGTTTCACGTTTGTCGACTTTGTTTTTCCCGTATCCGATTCCCAACAAAACTTTTAATTTTCCATGATTGTTAAAATACAGTTTTAATGGGACGATGGTTGCACCTTTCTCTTGTAATTTGCCAATCATACGGTTTATCTGGCTACGATGCAGTAATAATTGACGTGAACGTCTTTCATCAAAATTGATGGCACGATTTGCTGTTGGTAATTTTTGAATTTCAATGCCAGCCAAGAATAAATCGTTGCCACGTTTTTGGACAAAACCATCAACAATAGTCACCAATCCATAGCGAATTGATTTTATTTCCGCACCAGTCAACGAAATGCCTGCCTCTATGGTGTCTTCTATGGAATAAGCAAATCGTGCCTTGCGGTTTTCAGAAACCTGACCAAATTTTATAATCTGACGTGACATGTGCGGTATTGTATACGATTTTTTATAAAATTCCAATGTTTTTATTGCAATTCAACAATCTTTTATATAAAATTATTGTTGAAGAAAGCAAATGTTTTCTTTCGGGGCATAACAACCCTATCAGACGTGTCAGCGATGACATAAAATATCCCCAACAATGGTTGGGGTTCCGTGAATATATTGAATAAACGGAGCAATTCGTCTGATTGTTGTTAAACCCCAACCGCTTTTTTTTGCGGTTTTTTTTATAACCCAAGGGGACGCAGCATGATGTTTCCAGATATGGATGAATACCAATTTGCAACATTTTTTGTTGTTGCCAAACAAGAACAAATTGGTCAGGAGCTTGAAATCAAACACTTGTATATGAATATGGTTATACATACGGTTTATAAATTCATCATGAAAAATAAAAAATCGATTTTATCTAAGTTCGCAAATCAATATGATAGTTTATATGATAAAAAGTTTTTCAACAATATTATGTCTGTACTCAAAAACGCCAAAAAACAGGGGATTTTACTGCAAAATGATATGTTGTGATTTTTCGATTTATGATAACTCTATCTTTGGATAAAGTGATTTTGTGTTTTGTAGTAATATAGATTCTAATTCGTTTAATTCGATATTTTTGATTTGCGATAAAACTTTTGCAGTTTCAATAACCATATATGGTTCGCATATTGTTCCACGATGTGGCACTGGTGCACAATAGGGCGCATCTGTTTCAATAACAATTCTGTCTATTGGTATTTTCGTAAATGTTTCACGAATTGATTCTGAATTTTTGAAAGTTAAAATACCACTGGCTGAAAAATAAAAACCACGATCCAACATTGTGCGTGCTAAATCCCAGCTGGACGTGAAACAATGCATAACCCCATGGTATTTATCTGTTAAAATTGCAGTGGTGTCTTGTTCGGCATCTCGTGTATGTATTGCCACAGGCAGATTGTATTTTAATGCAATTTCCAATTGTTTTTCAAACAGTTTTATTTGTTCTTCGCGTGTTTGCGGATTGTAATGATAATCAAGTCCAATTTCACCAACTCCAATAACTTTTTTATGTGATAAAATTTCATTGGTTATAACATCATCTGGGTTGGTCGCAATGCCGTCTGGGTGAATACCAATCGTCACAAATATATTGTCGTATGTGTCCGCTGTTTTTAATGCAGGTAAAAAATCTTTTGCGTCAGCCGTTGCACAAACCATAGCTCCAACATTTGCTTCTTTGGCGCGGTGTATAACATTTTCGACATCATCATTATATTCATATGTCAAATGGCAATGTGTATCTATAAACATTTTTTTATTTCCGTGATAATTTTGAATATAGCGATATCAGCTTTTAGATTTAATTTATTTATATCGGCGATAGTTTGCGTGGCGTTTGGGTAAAGGTCTGCCAAGCCAAAACCAGCAATTGCATCCAGTACGATACCATAAAGCGCAGGCGATGTTGCGATTTTTGTTGCAACGCACATCATATCACTAGCATTTGAATGAGGGTTTTGTAAAACATCTAATAATTCATTATAAATATCATCGCCCCCAGAAGACTTCAAATTGGCGATTTTACCAAAACTGCCATTTGACAGTTTTAATATCTCAGAACTAATCTCTGTATCAGGCATAAATTTCGCACATAATTCACGCAACTGAGAAATTGATAGCGGGCGCATTTTTTCAACACGTGCACGTGACCGCACAGTTGGCAAAACATTAGATAATTGATGTGTCACCAATAAAAACAATGTTTGTTGTGGTGGTTCTTCCAGTAATTTTAAAATCGCATTTTCCGCAGCCACAGTCAATTCATCCACCGCATCAATCAAAATAACGCGCCATTGACCTGACATAGACGACATCTGCATACGTTCAATCATTGCGCGCACAGTATGCACAGAAATTGTTTTGGCATCTGTTTTTAAATTACCGCGTTCATCCAGGTTATGGTCTAAATCAATTATAAAGAAATCGCCAACATTGCCATAAACCATTTTTGCGATTTTATAAGCCAGCGTTGCTTTGCCAATTCCGCGTGGACCGCACAGCATCCACACAGGATGAATAGGGTGTGTGTCGCGTGCGTTCCATGCATCTTTGAATGCTTGCAAAGTCCCTTCGTGTCCGATTAAATAATCGTTATCCATTGGATTTGGAAATTCAAACAAAATTTCTTTCTTCTTTGGCGCCATTATTTACCCCATATCAACACTGAAATATTTTTTAATAAACGTCCGAAAAAGCGAATCTTTCTGATATTATCCTTGGCAACCAAAGGAATACGTTTAATAACATCGCCATTTTTTTCAATCACTACTTCGCCGATTTTTTGTCCACGAACGATTGGTGCCTCCACAGGTTCTTCATATCGAGCCAGCACGCGAATATTTTTCAAAGAATAATCTTTTGGCAATGTGATGGCTACATTTTCATCAACCGTTGCATCAACAGTTTTTGATACCCCATACCATACGGGAACTTTTGCTAAAACATCGCTAGCACGTGAGAAAACTTTTGTTTGTGTTGTTTTATAGCCATGATTCAGCATTTTTTTCATTTCTTCTGCCAATGAATCGTGCCCAGATGTTTTGAGCCCGTTTATAACCCCGATTAAACGTCGTCCCCCGATTTTAGAACTGGCGACAATGCCATAACCGCCATCGTCTGTGTGGCCTGTTTTTAAGCCATCTGCGCCGCGCATAGAAAACAATAATTTGTTATAATTAGTTGTATGCATCCGCGCCCAATCTTTGCACCAATCTGATTGTGTGTGTTCAAATTCAAATCTTTTCGTTGCGAACATCGGGTAAAGTTCGGGGTATTGTGTAATTATATATTTTGCCAACAATGCTATTTCTCGGGATGTCATCAGATTGTTGACGTGGGGCAGACCACTTGCATTTCCAAAACTGGACTTTTCCATACCGATTTCGTTTGCTTTGCGTTGCATCAGTTCTGTGAATTGTGTTTCTGTTTTGCCAAGTTTTTCCGCTACTGCCACAGAGGCATCGCCCGCAGAAAGCACAATGATACCTAAAATTGCATCGTTCACAGAGATATTTTGTCCACTGGTCAAACACATTTTACTGGCGGAGTGCCAAAGCGGATTTTTGTAATCTGAATTTTTAGAAACAGTGATATTATCGGTCAATTTCAAATCACCGGATTTTATAGCATCAAAAAGCACAGTCAATGTCATCAGTTTCAGCATAGAAGATGGCGGCATCAATTTGTCTGCGTCTTTGGAAAATATTTCATCACCACTGTCAAAATCAATCAAGAATGCAGATTTTGCATTGGTTGTAAACTTATCAGCCCACGCAGTGCAGGATACAAACATCAGAAATAAAATCAGAAACTTTTTCATCATATTGGTTTTGATAATAGCAACAATACCCTAAAAAGCCAATATTTTTTTTGGATATTTTTAACGACTAAGGAATAAACTGCGACAGTTTTCTATAAATTTACGTTCTTGGGGCAATGTTTTGCGAAAAACCGATAAATATCGCATAGAATTTCTAAAAACGGTTGTTTCAAGACTGTCTACATTTTCAATTGTTAGTTTGATTTTTTGTAAATTTTCCAATGTAAAACAGTTTTCTTTTTGTTTCGTTAGATTAGAGTTATATTTTATTTCTATCAGAAAATTAGGAATATTTTTATATATTATCTGAAAATGTTTTAATTGTTCTTCAATTGACATATATGGAAATACCCCCATACCGATAATAGTATTCAACTTATTGGATTGAGCCATATTTGCAACATCGGACCATTCTATAAATTCAGGTTTTTTTAATCCCATTTTATCCGCCGCAGACAAATACAGTTCAATTATTTGTGGTGAAGTTTCAATACAATAAGAATCAGAGATATTGTATTCATTTTTTGCAATAATTGCAACTGGGGATAAACCAGAACCATAGTCTACAAATTTTACACTATCAATATTTTGCTGTTTTTGTGATAAGAATCTCAGACTTTCAGTAAATCTTATTGCGTAATGCAAAGCCCATGAAGGCATATCGCATGTTAAAGATGTAGAAACACACTTTTTCAAAAAATTTGGTGACCTGTCAATACCATTCACAATACGTTGACCGACTGTGCCTAAAACATCTTTGTTTTTTGTGACGTCTAATACAGCAGCATTCCATTGATGCAAAAAATCTTTTGTTTCTTTGGATGTTTTTGCCATAAACGGCTTAAAACGCCACAGTGCAGGTTCTAAGAATAAACTGCACGATAATGGTATATCAACAGGACTTTGTACTTTTTTTCTTAACATTTCGGGATATATTATTACACAAATAATGAATATGTCAATATTTTAATTTCATAATTTGCAAAAAAAAGTGAATTTTTTTTGGTTTTTTATGATATAATTCCATCGGCACAAAAGGAATACTTGATGAACAAAAACTATTTTCCAAAAACGTTTTATGGTTTTTATTGGTTGTGTATCAAACATTTTCCGTGGTTTTTTGGGACAGTGTTTTTCATAGGTATTTTGACAAGCATCATAGGAATGTTATTTGGACCATTAACATCAAAATGGATGATGCAGATTTTTGAAAACGCCGCGACCATTGAAATTCAACAGGTTGTAATGTATGTACTACTTATTGTAGGAATGTACTTTACGTTACCTGTTTTAGATTTCGTAGATTCCTTTTTAATAGGTCGTTATCAAATGTCGCTTAATCAGTATAAACAATATTTGCTTTACGGTTTTACATATGAAAATGATATACCCTTTTTCATAGACAATCCCAGTGGTTCGGTTGTTTCATATTTGCAACGCGTTTCGGGCAGTTTTGGACCTTTGACTAATCGTTTTTTGGTTCAATTTATTGGGACAGTCATAGGTTTTTTAATCGTTGCAGGAACAATGGGGGCGATGAATTATTGGTTTGTTGTTTTGTTGGTTGGGTATGGTGTTATCAAGACGATTTGGGAATGGGTATTGCAAAGAAAAATAAATAAAATACATGCGCAATTACGTGACGAAGATTCAAGGTTTTTTGGGATTCGCACAGACAGTTTTAATAATGCGCTAACGGTAAAATGGTTTGCAAAACAACGCTATGAAAATATGTACATATATAAAAAGCGTGAAATATTAAAAGGGATTTTTCGTAAAAGTATGTATCTGGACAGGTGGCAATGGGTTCCAACCAGTATTATATGGCACTGTATCCAAGTGGTGATATTATTGATGTGTTTTGTGATGATAAAGCGTTCATCGATTTCCATAGCCGAAGCAGCATATATTATTGCTGGGGCGAATTCTATCAATGGGGCATTCAATAAAATAACATCCCTTGTGCGTAAATATTCAGAAGAGGCGGTTCAGGTCAAAAAAGCCTATGATAAACTTAAAATGGAAAGACAGATATTAGACAAACCAAATGCCAAGAAATTAAGAGTAAAACACGGAACAATCAAATTTGAAAATGTTTGTTTCGCGTATGGAAACAACAAAGTCTTTAAGAACTTTAATTTAGAAATAAAACCACAAGAGAAAGTTGGCATAGTCGGTCTTTCTGGTGCAGGTAAATCAACATTATGCAGTTTGTTGTTGCGTATGTATGATGTTGATTCGGGAAAAATAACAGTTGATGATAATGATATTCGTGATGTATCGCAAAATTCATTATTGAAAAATATATCGTTTGTCCCCCAAGAAACGACGTTGTTTAATCGGTCTATATTGGACAATATCAGATATGCAAAACCAACCGCATCTTTGAATGATGTTATAAAGATTGCTAAGAAAGCAAATATACATGATTTTATTGATGGGTTGCCGAATAAATATAATGCACTGGTTGGTAATAATGGGATTAAATTGTCAGGCGGTCAACGTCAACGAGTTTCGATTGCACGTGCGTTATTAAAAGATGCACCAATTTTGGTGTTGGACGAAGCGACCTCTGCGCTGGATTCACAAAATGAAATAATGATACAAAAATCATTACAATACGCTATGCGCGGAAAAACGACGTTAGTAATTGCACACCGTCTGTCTACATTGCGTAATATGGACAGAATCATAGTGATAAATAATGGTAAAATAGTAGAAACAGGAACGCATAAACAACTGTTGCGTAAACGTGGTTCATATTATTCGCTTTGGAAAATGCAAACCTCTGGTTTCTTGAAATAATATTGACCGGTGGGGAATGTGTTGCCGTTGACATGTATAAGAATACATACGTATATATTTTTAAAAATACTGATGTTATAATTTTATTGTTTACATTTTGTTCTAGATGTTTTACACTGTGTCTGAACCTAAGAAATTGGGTTCGGGGCTGTCGAAAGCCTTAGTACATTCGGTGCGAAAGCATCGTTAACAGATGTTTTTCGGTGTTTTCTCGCACCGATATCGTCCCCTATGATTATGGTTGGGGGGCCGCTGACGTATATATGAATGTCGCGGAATCACTGATGTACTGATTTTCGAACCCCCCGACTACCCGATTCCTTTTCGGTACTTTTTCGATTCGATAAAACCTATGTTTGCGAATCGAAAAAGAAAAGGGGACAAATAGTGTGACAATACATTTATCCGCAAAGGTTTTATGTGAATCTTTGTGTATTTTGTTAGTATCGATGAATAGTGCGCTGACTGCACAGATTGTTGGCACAGAAAAATTATTGTGTACAAACGGGTATTCATCGGACAATTCGACATGCACGACATATACAACGGGCAGTTGTGATACTGATTATATAGAATTTGAACAAAATCCATCTACATTTATTGGCGTATATGAAAACAAATGCCAAATATCTACGTATAAAAAAACATCGGTTCCCGACACATTGATAGCATTACGATACAATGGCATATTATCGGGTGACGAAACATTGTTATGCACAAACGGATATTCGTCGAACAATTCGACATGCACATCGTATGCCGTACATGATTGTAATTCGGGTTATTACGAACAGACCAACAACCACGAAACATTTATTGGTGTGTATGATAATAAATGCGCTTTGGCTACATACAAAAAGAAATCTGTTCCAAACACAACGGTTGTTTTGACATATCGTGGTGTGGTCAGTGGTTCGGAAATATTGTTATGTTCAAACGGGTATTCATCGGACAATTCGACATGCACAAATTATGCATCTGGGTATTGCTGGAACGGATATTACGATATGAATTTGGGTGCAACGACATTTTCGGAACAAACAAACGGTGCATGTGCATCAAATACACACAGCTTTACAGCAACCGCATGTGGATATGCACCGACAACGGAAACGTGTCTGGACGTTTGCGGTGATGGGCAAATGTATACCGGGGTTGGCACATGTGCATCGTTATGTGAAATGGGTGCGACCACATTTCGAACCAGTACTGGATTGGTGATACCAATGTGGTCCACAAAACAAATAACACCGTCAATAAACATAGGAATGAACAACAGTGTGTGTTATGTAAATCTGGAACCTGGCACAACGTCGGTTCCGGCGGTAATGATTCAGTATGATGATACAATATATCATACAACAAATTAAAAAAGGTGGTGTATTTAATGGTGTGTTTCAGGCTTATTCCAATTGTAACTTTTCCCAGCTCTGACACACCGTTAAATACACCAGCCATAACAGACAAAAAGGGGAGGAACCAAAATCATGAAAAAAATAGTATCAATATTATTGATGTTGGTCAGTGTATCTGCATACGGATATACAACATGTATGCGTAATAATACATATCTGGGCATATTCAAAAAGAATGTGGACGGCACATCGTCAATGTATGACAACACGAACAAAGTATGGAAAGTTGTCTTTGATTACATAACATTGACGGGCTATGCATCGTGTAATGAAATATCTGGAACTGCGAACACACCGAAAACCAATCTGGTGACTGGTGTCGAAGACGTAGGTGTCAATTGTTGGTGTGAAATGTGGCCGATTGAATCATATGGATATGAAAGTGGTCCATCATCATATTGGATATATCTAGATTCATATGCATCGGAAAGCGCGTGTGCATCGGGTTGTACATCGGCGTGTGCAACAGCAATGAAAGAAGACGATACATTCCGAACCGCTGTGTTTGAATCAATGTGGTAAAATCTCCCCCGCGGGGGGGTGCGGCGTAGCCGGATGTGGGGTTAAAATTCCCCGTCCGGGGCGGGGGGGCGCGAAGCGACGGGGCGGGGTTGTATTGGTCACCCCGGAAACAAAAAAGAACAAAAGGAAGGAAACAATGAAAAAAATATTACTGTTATTATGTCTGATGATACCAACAATAAACATTGCGAATGCTGCAACAATGTGCGTGAAAAACGACACGATATCGGTGGTATTGGATCCTGCAATTGGTAATACAACAAATTCTACATATAGTTATAATACGGCGGCATCAACGTGGTGGACAGCGTTTCCATACGGCACAATACATGGTATATCGGCATGCCTTAGCAGTAAGTACGGACAGAGTATGGGCGGCTATGTATCACAATTAAGCGACACAAACCCGAACACGAACGAATCGGCACGTGTCGTTGGTGGCGAAACGAATGGGTTGCATTGCTGGTGTAAAATGACTCATCCTGCTGTCTCGCGCTGGGTGTTCGCCTACTCGTACTCCTCGCTTGCCGGATGCGCCGGGGACTGTGCGTCCAACTGCGGTATCTACGCCCGGAGCCGCTCCGCGTTGCGCGCGGGCTTGTTCGGGTCGGTCGCGCAATGATGTATCCGAAGGGACGTGGCACGAATCGCGTGACACTATAATGCGTCCCCCCTTTCTAAGGGGGGACCGCGATAGCGGTGGGGGGTTAAAATTCCCCACCGTTTTTAAATTCTTCCCCCTTGGGGGGAGTGCAGCACAGCTGGAGGGGCAGAATTTAGTCCGCGTCGGGACAGAGCAAAATTCTCCCCCTTGGGGGGAGAGGGCCCGCAGGGCGAGGGGGGTAAGTTTATTATTGAAGTTTTATAATAATATGTGTTAAAATAGGTTTAGGTACCTAATACAATATGGTATTTCTTTGGTTTATTTGATAACAAAGTTAGTTTCGGTAAAGAAAAATTTTTTGATGTTATATTTTGAACTCTGGAATATATCATCAAAAAATTCGGACTAACCAAGTTTGAATTTTTTGAGGGTGTATCGCCGTATCGGTTGTGCGGTAGCTTGTTCGTGGGACGTGGCTGGATTGGTCGTGTCTCGCGCTGGGTGTTCAACAACTCGAACTCCTCGCTTGACGAATGCGCCAGGAACTGTGCGAACAACTGCGGTAACAACGCCCGGAACAACTCCGCGTTGCGCGCGGGCTTGTTCGGGTCGGTCGCTCCTTTGAAAGGTAACAACTTTGTGCAAGTTTAACCAAGGGACAAAGTTTGGCTAACCTGTGGGACAAAGTGGTAAAACACTTTTCGGATACAAAATGTATCTGTTTATTATTGCCTTTTCACATCAAAGGCGGGGCGCTATATCCTGTCCTAGATAAAAATGGACCAAATACAATACGCAGGGGGCATCTGGACTGGTAAGGTTTTTACCCGAACGCCCTGGATGCCCAATTTAAATAAAGAGAGAGAATATGACTTTGGATGAAATTAAAAAAGTAGATGCAAAAAGCTGCCCAAAATTTTCGACATTTGCTAAAAATCAACTGCCGATGCCTGGCAATAAAAAACGACTTGATGATATTTTAAATCGTGAAATTACTGTTATTGATTATCGAATCCGTAAATCTACTAAGCGTGACGGCACAGAATGTCTGCAAATGCAATTTTTGTTGGGTGACGAAGTTTGTGTTGTCTTTACCGGCAGCAGTGTTTTAATCAACCAAATCAAAGAATCTAAAGATAATATTCCTTTCGTCGCAACTTTGGTAAAAATGGACAGATATTATTCTTTTTCTTGATAATTATGAAACGTTATAAAAATCTTTGGGATAAATTTATTTCTATGGAAAATTTGGAATTGGCTGCCAAGAAAGCAGTGCAATCCAAGAAAAATAAACCAGAAACCAAATTCTTTCTTGAACATAAAACAGAACTGCTTGAAAAATTACAAAAAATGTTGATTGATGGGACTTTTACTACTTCCCCATATAAAACCAGACGCATTTTTGAACCCAAAGAAAGAGTTATTTATATATTACCGCTTTTCCCAGACCATGTTCTGCATCATGCCTTGATAAATATATTGGGGCCAATTTGGCAAAGTTCGTTTGTCAAAGATTCTTTTGCTTGTATCCCCGGCAAAGGTTTACATCGCGCATCCAAAGCAATAATGCGATTTGTGCGCAAATATAAATATGTATTGCAATGCGATATTCGCAAATTCTACCCCAGTATCAACCATTCGGTTATGTTCGATATTATCAAGAAAAAAATTGCTGATAAAAAATTACTGGGCGTTTTGCATGACATTATATGGTCGTGTGGTGATGAAACAAATTTGCCTATTGGTAATTTGACAAGTCAATGGATGGGCAATGTATATCTTAATGAATTGGACCATTTCGTCAAAGAACAATTGCGCTGTCAGGGCTATATTCGCTATTGTGATGATTTTTGCCTTTTTTCTGATGACAAAGGTATTTTGCACCAATATGAAATTAAATTGCGTAAATTTGTGTTTGATAAATTGAAATTGATTTTTTCCAAAGCTTCAATTCGTACCGTTGCAAACGGTGTGGCTTTTATCGGTTATCGGCACTTTAAAAAATTTATAATATTGCGTAAATATGGCGCAAAAAAAATCCGAAAGCGCATATTAAATATCGCAATTCATAACGATAAATCTGATTTAGCACTGGGACAACTGGCGGCTTATCATGGTTGGACTAAATGGTGTTGCAGTTATAATTTTTTAATCAATGTATGTGGCCGGGCATTTCAAATATCTGCAAATACCGGCGCTTTCATCTGGTGCAATATGTTTAAGAAAGATTGATTTTTGTGGCGGAGACGAATTCCTGTCTTCAATATGCAATAATAAAAACATATAAAAACTCGTCATACCAAACCTCGTTTTTATGATTTTTCTAATTGTGTATTTTCGTATTCGCCATGCATGTCCAGGGCTGTCGCCCATGAAAATTTCGTTTTCTAACGGCACAACAAGTGCTGTTGACATTCTGGCGTATCCCGTAACGATTTCGGTTCGTTTTACTTCCGAAATCTGATATAAAATAACCAACATTTTGAAACTTTAGTGCTTTACAAAGTAATTTATATGTGTCTACAATTTATTCTCGTTGGTCTCAATGTTCGTGTGTTACCAGCAACGTCCCAGGAATTGCAAGTTGTACTGTCGCAGGAATTGGTACGGGTGTATACGAAAACAGATGTCAATATAATGTTACTTTTCAAACAAGTTATACGGGTGATGCTGTTCAATACGGTGAGGCTGGTGTCGGTTCTTATACACCAACCGCAACCCAAGGGACAGCGAACACATATACTATAAGTTTTGATGCGAATGGAGGGGTAGGAGGTCAAAGTGCTGACATGACAGCGACGTATGGGGTTGCGATGCCAAGTATAAGCACGGTAGCGCCTACGCGGGTAGGTTATACATTTATGGGTTGGTATGATAATGTGAGTTACACGGCGGGGACTCAGTATTACACAGCTGTTGGACAGAGTGCTAGAAATTGGGACAAGACGAGTGCTACGACATTGTATGCTGGTTGTACAGAATTAGGTTATGACTTCTTCGGATTTAACCGTAAAGGTCGCCACGATTATGACAGAACAAAACGGGGTACACAGAGTTAACACCTCTTATACCGCTTGATTTATTTTGAGATATCGACTAATATTTTCCCTAGTAAAGAATAGGAAATGTTGACTGATATTGGTATATTATCATCTGTTTTATTGAATAGCCTGATTATTGGTTCGGGATATGCGATTGTCGCAATGGCTTTTCGATTGATGTTTTCTGTATCCCCGTTTTTTAATATGGCTTTGGGTGCATCGGTTGCTTTGGGCGCGTATCTGGGTTATGCGTTGTTGCCAATGTTTGGTATTTATGCATACCCGTTGATTTTGGCTGGTGTGATTTTATTTACTTGGACCCAGGAAGCATTTATTTATCGCCCAATGCGGCAATTTGGTGCCAGTCCGATGGTATTATTGGTCGTGTCGTTGGGTGTTTATACGATATTTGAATCGGTCATTCATTTGATATTTGGTCCCCAGTATCAAACATTGGGAACGGTTGCGGAATTATCACAAATAAACCTGGGTTTTGCACATTTGCCATTGGTTCAATTGATTATAATTGTATTGGGACTTGTATCGTTGATTGGAATATATATTTTGTTGCAGCGAACATTTTTAGGTAAAGAAATTCGTGCAATTGCACAAAATCCCGATTTAGCATTTATCACAGGCATCAATATCAATCGTGTTATTATTATTGTTTCCATAGTTGTTGGTGCAATATTGGGTGCGTATGGTGTTTGTGTTGGATATGATACAGGTATGGAACCAACAATGGGATTTAATATTTTGTTTAAGGGTATGATAGCTGCGATTATAGGTGGACCAACGGTATTGGCGGCATATTTGGGTGCAATGGTTTTGGCGTTGGCTGAAAATATCGGTGTATGGTTCTTTGCCAGCCAATGGCGTGATTTAATCGCATTTGTAATATTTATTTTATTATTATGGTGGCAACCGAATGGAATATTTGTTCGCACACCAAAGAAAGTTTCTTGTGAAATTAAAACAAACAAAACAAAAGGAAAAAGAAAATGAAAAAATTTTTAGTATCCATATTGGCGGCATTATCATTGGTCGCGTGCAGCGAAGAAAAATCTGATAAACCGGTGATAAAGATTGGTGTGTCTTTGCCGTTGTCTGGGAATATGCAATCTGTCGCTGCTGCTTCGCGTAAGGCTGTGCAGACCGCAATCAAAGATGCAAACACAAATCCGGATAATCATTATCATTACGAGGTGGTTATTGAAGATGATGCTATGCAACCACAGAAAGCGCAATTAGTCGCGAATAAATTTACCACACTGGACAAAGTGAATGCTTTTGTTTCGTTTACTTCCAGTCAAGGTCGTATATTTTCATCATTTGCTGATAAATATGAAACCTTGCATTTTAATTGTGCGTTTGGAAATGAAGGTGTTTTGACCAGCAAATATAATTTTCAAATGTTCACCCAGATTGATACAGAAGTCAAGGCTTTGGCAGATTTCTTGAAAGATAATAATAAAAAAAGCGTGACATTATTGTTTGTGAATCGTGTCACTAGTGAAGAATTGGTTAAAGGTTTAGAACCTTTGTTGAAAAAATATAATATCAAATACAATATAGAATACTTTAACCAAACAGACCGCGATTTTGCATTGTTAATTGAACGTGTAAAAAAACAAAATAACGATGCTATTGTATTGTATGGTTTGGAACCAACTGTATCTATAATTGGTAAATCTTTGTATGCTGATAATTTAATAGACCGCGTTTTAATGCCGGATGTTATTCAATTTGTCAGCGATATAAATTTATACAATGGGGCATATAACATAGGTTCTGCAGTTGCGACTGATGAATTCAAGAAACATATAAATCTGGACAAAGAAAATCCTGCGTTTTCAAATTATATGTATGACATAATTTCTTTCATAGTATCTGCATATGAAAATACTTATACCCCAGATACACCGATTAACAATTCTGATGTTGCTGATTATGTTTTGTCGCAAAAGAATTGGGATGGTGTGGCTGGCAAATATAATATTTCTGAAAATGGTGCAATTGAAACAGATGTAATTTCATATAAAATTGAAAATGGAAAATTGACAAAGAAATAATTAAAATGGAATATCTGATAAACCTAGGGATTTTGTTCTGTATATATGGCGTGTTGGCATTGAGCCTAAACATGGTGGTTGGCATGACTGGATTGTTATCGTTGGGTCATGCCGCTTTCTTTGGTATCGGTGCGTATGCCACCGCCATAGTCATGACAGAATTCGGGGTAAATTTCTTTGTGTCATTGTTAATTGGTGCAATTATCAATATTGCCGTTGCATACCTGGTTGGTAAAATATTATCTCGATTTCGTGGTGGATATTATGCGATTGTATCTGCAGGACTGGCCATCATAGTATATTCATTGCTGTTAAATTGGAAAGATTTAACCACTGGTCCACTTGGTATTTTCGGTATTCCAAAGCCATCATTGTTTGGCATGGCGATTGATTCAAATTCTGCATTTTTTGTTTTATCTTTAATTGTGTTGGCTTTAATTTTTGCGCTGTATCGATACATTGATAAATCATCATATGGTCGTTGTCTAAAAGCAATCCGTGAAGATGAACAGTTGGCAACTGTTATGGGTTATCCTGCGCAACGTATGAAAACGGTTATTTTTTTGTTGTCTGCTGTGATTGCCGGAATTGCGGGTGCATTATTTGCATCGTATATCGCATTTATTGACCCCAGCACTTTCCAGGTTCACGAAAGTATATTCTTGTTCACAATTATAATCATTGGGGGACTGGCATCCAGTGTGGGTAGCATTGTCGGTGCGTTGATATTATTAAGTTTACCAGAAATTTTGCGTTTTGTTGGATTGCCATACGAAACGGCGGCACAATTGCAACAGATTATATATGGATTGGCATTGATTTTAATAATGGTATATAAACCACGCGGATTGTTTGGAAAATATAGGATGTAAAATGCTCGACATCAAAATAACACATTTAACAAAAGCATTTGGTGGATTGCGTGCCGTTGATGATTTATCTATATCGATTATGGCGGGCAAAACCACAGGTCTGATTGGTCCAAATGGTTCTGGCAAAACAACACTGATGAATTTGATTTCTGGCCTGTACAAACCCGATTGCGGAACAATAACAATAGATAACCAAACTTTTGATTCAATTGACCCTATAAAATTGCGTGAATTGCATATTGCCCGAACTTTCCAAGATGGTCGTTTGATAAACCAATTGTCAGTTGATGATAATTTGTTATTGCCAATTGCTGAAACGAGGGTATTAAAATCTCTGCGCCAATTCAAAACACCGGAAATGCAAAAACGCGTTAATGCCACATTGGAAAAAATAGGTTTAACATCGCACCGACATAAACTCGCCGAAGAGTTATCATACGGTCAACGCAAATTGTTGGAATTGGGGCGTGCATTGATTCAAGATGCAGATATTTATTTACTGGATGAACCTTTTTCTGGGTTGCAAGAAAAGATGGTTGAACATGTATTGGAATTAATCGGCGAATTAAAAACCGCCGGCAAAACCGTTGTAATTATCGAACACAATATGGGTTTGATAAAACAATTATCGGACCATATTATCGTTCTGGACCATGGGGCATTACTGGCATCCGGTAGACCAGATATAGTATTAAAAAATAAATCAGTTCAACAAGCATACCTGGGAGTATAAAAATGAAAAAACTTTTCGCGATTTTATGTATGGCATTGTCGCTAGTTGCGTGTGATAAAAATGATAATCCACAAAATAAACCAGTTGTACAAATTGGTGTAATGTTGCCATTGTCTGGTGATTTTGCTGCTTATGGGGATGCAACAAAAAAAGCAATCGAATTGGTCAAAGAAGATACAAAAGATACCAAAAATTATTATAAATTTATTTTGGAAGATTCAGGCACAGATACAGCCAAGGCATCAACGATTATTCGCAAATTGGTGTTTACTGATAAGATAGATGCTGTGACAGGATATATTTCTACTACATCCATGGTTGTTGCACCGATTGCACAAGAAAACAAAATACCATCAATTTGGTATGTCACCGCACCTGAGGCATCAACTGGTGAATATAATTTTCGGTTGCTTGCGAATTTTACCGGTGGTGCAAAAATGATTGTGGATAAAATTAAAGCCGAAAAGAAAAACAAAGTTGCGGTTGTTTATCAAAATGTTCCCGCTATGAATTATCTGGTTCAAGACCAATTACCTGTGTATAAACAAAATCTGAAAGTTGTGTTGAATGAAAGTTTTTTGCCAGATGAAAAGAATTTCTTTGCACTTTTGCAAAAAATTAAAAAAGCAAATCCAGATTACATAATTTTGGAAGGTATGCCACCATCTGCAGATATATTTGTTAAGCAACTTCGTGAAAATAATATAAATATTCCTGTCACTGGTTATCAAACAATTGGTATGATGAACAATCATAATAGTTTGGATGGTATGTGGGATGTTGATACTCCTGTGGCCAGTTCTGAATTTACTGCCAGATTCAAAAAACTTGGCGGAACAGATAATTTATATTATTCGGATTATGTTTATACAATGTTAATGGCGTTGGTAAATGGCTTTGAAAACGCAAATACAGACAATATGGATGAATTTATTAACGCTGCAACAAATATAAAATCCCCAATTGGTGAATTAAAAGTTAATGCTAATAAAGATGTGGTTATAACCAATAATATTTATCAACATATCGTAAACGGTAAAAAAGAAAAATTGGAAAAATAAAATGCTGGAATTAAAAAACATCAAAGCGGGTTATGGTAAAAAGGCTATATTGAACGGTGTATCTGTTCAATTTCGTGATAATTGTATAACTGTGATTATGGGTGCAAATGGCGCTGGAAAATCTACATTATTAAAAACCGCATTTGGTGTGATAAAGCCAATGGGGGGCGAAATATATTTGGATAGAAAACGCGTGCATCCAACACCGCAAAATTTAGTTAAAAACGGTATTTGTTTTATCCCGCAACGTGATAGGGTGTTTCCAGAAATGTCTGTGTTGGAAAATCTGGAATTAGCAACACATTCGTTGGCTGACAAATCGGTATTTCCACAATATCTGGATGATGTTTTGGAATATTTTCCAGATTTGCGTTCAAAACTTAATGATATGGCGGGTGAATTATCTGGTGGACAACAACAAATGGTCGCATTGGCACGTGGACTCATCAGCAAACCAAAGATGATTTTAATGGATGAACCTTCGATTGGTTTATCACCAAAGTTGATAAATGATGTGTTTCATAAAATTAAAGATTTACAAAAGCGCACCGGTACGGCATTTGTAATCGTGGAACATAACCTTAAAACTTTATTACCATTAACCGATTATGCATATATCTTGCAAGATGGGCATGTTGCATACGATGGCAAATCCAACGGAAAAACGCTTGAAAAAATGGTGTCTGTGGTATTTAAATAAATAGCTTGGGTTAATTATCACCAAAATCTTATTATTTTTGATTAACTTGACTTCTGGCTGCTTTAGAGCGGTAATTGCGTGACCTTATAAAAGGTGTCGATATGTAATACAAGGATAACCTACCAAAGACGATGGATGAGCCTAAAAGCCATGCCTTTTGATGAACGGGCAAAATTGTGGGCTAAATACTCGCAATACCCGTTCAAACGGCAATTACGGTCGCTTTGGTATTATATCCTAAATTTGCGGATAGACCATAAACATCTTATACAAATTCGTAAATACAAAGATAATCCAGACAAATGCTTAACCTGTGTTCCAAAAAATAAATATAACTTCGTTCCTGGTACAACTCTAACCCGATATTTCAAAGGCATAAAGCATACAATTCTAGTCAATGACGATGGTAGTTTTTCATATAATGGCGATAAATATGTGAACCCAACATACGACCGCGGTAAAAACGGTGTATTAAATGTCACCGACAATAATCATTTAATTTTGAAAGCCTTTGCAACGGCATGGAAGTATAAGGAGTTATATGAACGTGATGGTGATATACACAGAATCTTCCACAACGAACACACATCACCGCGCCAATTCTATCGACACTTAGACATTGCATACATGAAGCCAATCAAAGTAAACCAAATCCTCTCCGGCAAACTAAAAATCAACGTTAATGATTTGTTCCAGATTGCTCGAGAGAATCATTTATAAATTCCAAAAAGCTTCTTTAAGATCATTTAAACTTTTATATCTTTCAGATTTATCCGGGTTCATGCCAATTGAGATAAATTTTTTTATTTTTTCATCACTTATGTTGTCCAAATTTATTTTACCCGTCATTATGTAACATAATAATTTTGTAAGAGAGTATATTTCGTGAGATAAATCATAATTGGCAAAGCCGTCTATAACTAATCCAGGATCATTGAAACTGCCTTTCATATCTGTCTGCAGAGAAGTTAAATCACTATTTGGAACCTTCACCAACCCAAAATCAGCAATTTTAACGACCAAGGTGTCCTCGTATTTTTTTATAAGTATATTCTTAGGGCTTATATCTCTATGGAATAAACCTTTTGAATGAATGTATGTCATGGCTTTCAATACCTGAAGCCCTATATGTTTTCTTGCATTTATGGTTAAAGTTGAATTAAATTTCGTAATGTAATCACATAAAGAGTAATCCATATATTCCATTATGTATTCGTGTTTTTCATCGTTATATCTGTAAACACGTAATACATACGGAGAAGACATTTCCGACATTTTTTCAAATTCTTGTTTAAACCTCAATAATTCCTTATCGTTCAAATCCGCTTTGGCTCTTTTTAACACGAATCTTTGCCCGTAAAATTCATCTGTATATGTATAAACACGAGCATAAGAACCTTCGCCTATAGGTTTTAATGCAACGTGTGATATTGGATCTGATTGTATTTCTAAAACTCCTGCGGGCTTAAATATTGGTAGTTTGTAGTACAATGTTATCTTTTCCATGTTTTTTGGTATGGTGCTACCACCGCTTTTGCGTAAAAATTGCGAACAAATTGTAATGACTTTTTCATAATATTCGTCTACCTCTAAAGAAAAAGGAGTGTTTTTTAAGCCTCGTTGTAGACGTTTGCTCATTTCGATGTATTTTATAAGATCCCTACTTGGGTCGGCCCAAAAATGTTGTTCGTACTCATTTGTGGGCAACCTTTCATTCATAATTTTAAAATTATTTACTAATCCGGCATGTAATGTGGATAAAATTTCCCTAAGTTTATCATTTGATGTATATGCATAAAGTTCTGCATACTCTGGCGTTATTTCTTCACGCAGATCTCTGTATATGTTTTCGATAAAATTTGTTGTTACATCCATACAAAATCCTTTTCCTTTAATATAGATAAAAAGTCGTAATATTCAATATACTGGCATCGCATTTTTGGGCAATATATATAAACATCATGAACACAGGCCAATTTGATGCAAACTATGATATACACTGGTAATATCGTGCATAAGAATCGCCGGAAACTTGGCGAAAAAGAACATCCCGTGGGATTACCACGGGATGTTCGATATTACTGGCGGAGACGAAGGGATTCGAACCCTTGATACCCTTGCGAGTATACCACATTTCCAATGTGGCGCACTAGACCAACTATGCGACGTCTCCGAATCTTGTGTAATTATTCTTCGGCTTCTGATGCATCTGGTGTATCTTCACCGGCATCTTCAACACCGTCTTGGGTATCTTCGACCAAAGTGTTTTCTAATTCTGCATCGATTTCGCGCAACAATGGATCTTCGGTTGCAACTTCTAATGTTGCATCTTCATCAACCGCAAATGGAGCATCTTTGTAAGATTCAATGAATTCATGGCGAACATCATCAACGTTTAATTTACCACTTGCAATTTCGCGCAGCGCGACAACCGTCAATTTATCGTGACCTTTTTCGACCACTGATTCTGCGCCACCATTAAGGTCGCGAACGCGCTGAGATGCCAACATCCCCAATTCATAACGGCTTTCTACGAATGGTAAAGTATCTGAATTTGTCACACGTGCCATAATAAAATCCTTTGTTGAAATAATTTTTATCCACGATATAATGCCCTATGAAGCATAAAAAAGCAAGAAAAAAATGAATATCAAGACATTATCTTTTGGGTGCAGGTTAAACGCATTAGAATCTGAAAAGATTGCACAAAAAATCGGTGAAATCATAAATACTGCGATTTTGGTAAATACTTGTTCTGTCACAGGCGAAGCGGAAAGGCAATCTGCCCAGACTGTGCGTAAATTGTCGCGTGAAAATCCAAATATTTTGATTTTTGTCACGGGGTGTGGTGCGACTCGCAACCCCGATTTGTTTGCAAAAATTCCACGTGTCATAGTTATTGACAACAAAGACAAAATGGACGTTTCTAAGTATATTGATGCCGTGCAGCGCGCGAATTTTAATATATCTTGTCCAGCCATAGACGCGTTTAAAAACGCAGAAGAACCGCTTTCTAAACAATTTGTTCAGATTCAAAATGGATGCAATCATGATTGTACGTATTGTGTGACACGGCTTTTGCGTGGGCCGAATATTTCTTTCCCATACGATGAAATTTTGACTGATGTTAAAAACGCTGTAGCAAAGGGTTTTTATGAAATTGTTTTAACCGGTGTAGATACTGCCAGTTATGCCAAAATAGAAGACGGGAAAACTGTTTTATTGGCTGATGTTTGCGAACGATTATTATTGGACGTTCCACAAATGCGCCATTTGCGTTTATCGTCAATAGATCCTGCATCGCCTCAAATTACTAAAATCATAGAATTGATGAAAAAAGATGCACGTTTTATGCCACATTTGCATTTATCTATGCAATCGGGTTCTGATACGATTTTACGTGCAATGCGCCGCCGTCATAATGCTGACCTTTTGCGTGACATAGTAAAAATGGCTAATAAAGATATACAGGTTTCTTTCAGTGCTGACATAATTTGTGGATTTCCTGGGGAATCAGATGAATTATTCCAAGAAACCGCCGATTTAGTGCGTGAATTGAAACTGATACACGTTCATGCGTTTCCTTTTTCGCCACGTCCGAATACAGTTGCTGCGACTATGCCAAATCAGATTTTGCGTAATATATCGAAAAAACGCGTGAAAATAATTTCTGATATCGCGGATGATAACAGAAAACAATTTATGCAAAACCAAATCGGTAAAAAGGTTTCTGTGTTGGTCGAAGAAAATAATATTGGACGAACACCTGATGATATTGATATAAAAATTTCTGGGGATTTAATACCAAATAAAACAATTTGTGATGTAAAAATAACAGAAATATGCGGCAATATGTTTGTTGGCTTACGCGTTTAATCCGGCAACGTAACCACTTGCAAATGCCCATTGTAAATTATAACCACCCAAATCACCCGCTATGTCGATTACTTCGCCGACAAAATAAAGTCCGTCACAATTTTGTGATTCCATAGTTTTTGATGATATTTTTTCTGTCGAAATGCCACCAACGGTCACTTCTGCGCTTTGCATACCGATTGCAACGGCATCAGATACTGTAAATTGTTTTATATTATTCGCAATTTGCAATAATTCGCAGTCTTTGCAATCTGCAATATTGCGTACGTCGTTATGACTTAAAAAGTGCGCTAATTTGTTTGGTAAAATGCCAGCTATTATATTTGTAATTGATTTTTTACCGTTTGTTTGTTTTGCAGATTTTAATATTTCAAAAACATCTGTGTTTGGTACAAAATTTATCGTCATTTCTTTTGAATTAAACAGGCTGGCGCGATAAACCGCAGGTCCTCCAATTCCAAAATGAGTGAACAATAAATCATCTTTGATTATATTTCTGTTTATTTTTATTTCTACGGGCAAAGATATGCCCGCTAAATCTGCGGAAAATGCGTTGGTTTTTATTGCACAAAGCCCCGGACGTATCGGTTCTATTTTGTGACTAAATTTCTTAGCTATTATGTGACCAATGTTTGATACACATAAATTTGGATAAGATATACCACCTGTGGCAACGATAACAGACGTAGTATAAAAATTACCGTTTGTTGTTTTTACCGTAAAAACATCATTTATTTTTTCCACATCTAATAAATCGGTATTATATTTTATTTCTGTATTGCCAATGTCGTGCACAAGGGCGTTTATAATGTCTTGTGAACCGTTTTTGCAGAAAAAACGCCCTGGTTCTTTTTCAATATACTCAATATTATGTGATTTCACCCAATCTAGAACGTCTTTGGGTGAAAACTGTGCCAGAGCAGAATAAACAAATCGCGGATTTTTCCCAAAATAATGTGTATAGTCCGCTTTGAAATTTGTAAAATTACAATTACCACCGCCTGAAACTGCGATTTTACGGGCAGGCGCATCACCCATATCGATAATCAATACGCTTTTTTTGCGTTTGCATAATTGTGTTGCGGCCATTAAACCGCCAGCACCTGCACCAACAATAATTACATCGTATGTTTTCATACTATAAATGTTAAAGCAAATCATAAAAACGGCAAGAATTTTTTATAAAAAATAAAAAACCGTCAAAATGGCGGTCTTTTAATGTGTGGTGGGTTAGGTAGGACTCGAACCCACGACCAAAGCGTTATGAGCGCTCCGCTCTAACCAACTGAGCTACTAACCCACAGCAGAGAATATTATATATAATTTTTTTTATACTGCAAGTTAAAAATGAAGACATCTTGCTTTTTTTTGCATATTATGCAAATATAATCAGTATGTCAGAAAGAGTCCCAATTTTAAATGAAACCCAAATGAACGCCTTTCGAACAATCGAAGGTACTAATTCAAATATTTTAATTCTGGGGCAGGCGGGAACTGGAAAATCAACGTTCGTCCAATATTTAAAAAGTGCATCGGCAAAACGTATTGTATGTGCGTGTCCAACGGCGGTTTCTGCATTGAATATTGGGGGACAAACTATACATTCTTTGTTCCAAATTCAACCACGCGATTTTATTATGCCAGAATTATTGAAATTAAAGGCAAAACCCAGAAATATATTGAATGCCACAGATGTTTTAGTGATTGATGAAATTTCTATGGTTGCCCCCGATTTGTTGGATGCTATTGATATATTAGCACGTGCTGCGCGGCATAATAATTCGCCATTTGGTGGAATTCAGGTTGTGGCGATTGGTGATTTGTTTCAATTACCGCCGGTTATAACTAATGATGCAAAACAATACTATGTAGCAGCATATGAACATGAAAATGCATATTTTTTTGATGCAAATGTGTATAAACGTTCCGATTTTATAAAGTACGATTTTAATACTGTTTATCGTCAAAATGATGAAGATTTGCTGCAAAATTTGATTAAATTACGTCAAAACGATATAAGTGCACTAGATTTTTTTAATCAATGTCGTATAAATGATGAAAATGTAAGAAAAAACGCCGTCATTATTACACCATTTCGAGCGGTTGCAGAACAAATAAACTCAAGTCGATTAAATCAAATTGATGCCCCCGAAATTCAATATGATGGCGTATTGGACGGTGCATTTAATGCAAATGATGTTCCTGCACCCATGAATTTAAAGTTAAAGCAGGGGGCATTGGTGATGTTTGTTAAAAACGGTGACAAATGGCATAATGGTTCTATGGGCATAGTTGAACATTTAGGTGCAAAAGAAATATTGGTACAATTATTGGATGACAATAAAAATGATTTGGTTGTGGTTAAACCTGAAAAATGGGCAAAGATAGAATATTCGCGTGATGAAAATGACAAAATTGTTGAAAACGAAATAGGGTCGTATAAGCAATTTCCGTTGATGTTGGGCTATGCAATGACGATACATAAATCACAGGGTAAAACATTAGGCAAAGTTGTTATTGATATTTCACGTGGTGCATTTGCACATGGGCAAACATATGTTGCTTTGTCACGAACAAGACATGCAAACGATATGCATATTGTTAAACCATTACGACACCAAGATATAATTTTTGATGAAAGAATTTTAGATTTTATAACCGAATAAAAAAACGGCATTTGCCGTTTTTTTATTTTGATGAAATTCGTGATTCTGACATTTTTATTGTTTTTAATGTTTGTGTTTGTGCAAATTTTTTTTGTGCCATCTCTGTTTTCTTTTGAAGCATCTTGTTTGGCAATGAATTTTGTTGTTCTTTTATGATGTCAAACAAAGCATCAACCAGAACACCTACGGTATTATTTCTAGAAAATTTATAAAACAATTGATTTTCTTGGGCATCTGTGAAGGTTATATTAAACTCTTTTTGTGTGTTGACCATCAATTCCATTATGTCCAAAGAATCTATGATGTTCATTAAACTGGTTTCCTTGTCGATTGATTCTGGTTTCAGATTAGTTCTGTTGGTAACCATTTTCAACACTAAGTTTAAAATTTTTTGTTTTAATACAAAGGTTTCTCTGATTTTACGTTCTTCCTTTCTCTTGTTTGAAAGAAGTTCCAAACATTTTGGTATTTTTTTTGTGATAGAAGCCAAAGAGTCATCCATGGTACATATGTTTTTAAGCCATTCTTCTGTAATAAGATGCATCTGACGGAATTTCCCATATTTTTCAATTGCATATAAAAAATCCAAACGCAAATCTTCACCAGAAGACGATGTTTTATATATCCACAATGGCGTGTGCATATTATCAATATCTGTTTGGTTGATATTTGCCGCATCTGCAAAAGCCACGCGAACAATCTCTTCATAATTTCTTTTTTCTGTCATAGTTTATTTCCTTTTAGAGTTATATATCTGTGTTATTATATAAAAAGATTTTCCGTTTGCAAATAAATGCCACTAAATGTCTTTAGACATTAAAATTGCGTCCACTCCGTCATAGTATTTTGGACGTGTTCCAACCGTTTTAAAACCACAAGTTTCATATAATTTTTTTGCTGGTTCATTTGTTGATGCAACTTCTAAAAATATTTTGATAACGCCTTGATTTTTAACATTTTTTTCAATTATGCCTATCATCGCAGATGCTATCCCATTACGGCGCATTTCGGGGTTCACACCAATCGTTATTATTTCGGCTTCATCAGCTGCAATTCTGTACACGATAAAACCATTTTGTGACATAATAATTTCACACCCTGACTTTTTTAAATCACGAAAATCATCTGCCGACCATGGCTTGTTCGGAAAACATTTTTTGTGAAGATTTGATAATTCATCAAACATATTTTTTCATTGTTATTTTTCTACATAACTTGGTCGCAAATACATCGGCACAGCAGGTTGCAAATCACCAGATTTAATTTTATTTTCAACAATTGCAACAGCGTTCTTTAAATCAAATGGTTTGTGTCCAACCGTCATTGGACATTTCATTTGTTCAGTTTCCACTACTTCAATCGTCATAGTGCAGGGTGCGTGTATTTTGGATGCCACAAAGAAATCGCCGCGGCCTGAATCAATTGCTACAAAAGCATCAGGATTTTCATATAAATACAATTCGAATAAATTGATACCAACAACCGGGATATTTAAACCCAGACCTAAACCTTTGGCATAGGCGATTCCCATACGAATTCCCGTGAAAGACCCTGGGCCGACAACCACACCAACCGCGGTTAAATCAGACATTTGAACATTGTTTTGTTTCATAAAATCTATAACCGCAGTTGGCAAAGCCAATGACTGTTTTTCAGCATCTATTTTGGTATGTTTATCACCCAAAACCAATTCTATGCCAGCCCCCGAAGTATTTATAATTAGTATCATTTCTGTCTTTCCTGGTGTTGTTTTTTTAGTGTTTTATGCCAATCAGCAAGATATTCTTTCTTCATTGTATTATATATCAATCGTGCCGCTAATCCGTGAATCATATAGTTTGGTTCCATTGGCGCATGTGGCAACATACCATTATTGTTAAAAGTAATCGTAAACGTCAAAGGAATTGTGGCGTAATTACCAGCCGTCCCGATAAGCGATGTCCACCAATTAAAAGGAACAAATTTATCTGGTGAAATATATTTTTCACAACGGTGCGCTTCAACTACAATTACGTCTGGGATGCGAATTTGATAGAAATTACTGTAATTCCACGACAGAAAAGGTTCTTGCTCTTTAAAGCGATACAATTTTTTTATATCTCTACGAATTCTAACGGCTTGAAAAATGTTCATTATTTCATAACCTTTTTTATATACGTGCACTGAATCCGATTTTAGATGCCATATTTGCGTTTTTATGCACAGACAACAATTCATCGATTTTATCTTTAGTGAATTCAGTTTTTACGTCTTCGCCATTATTTTGCAACAAACTGCGACGCAATAGGGCGGTTATTTCGCGTTGTAATTCACGAACACCTTGTTCAGACGTATATTGGCGAATTATATGCAATATAGCATCATCAGAGATAACAATATTATCAATATTCCACCCCGTATCATTTGCGGCGCGTTTAATTAAATGTTCGCGTGCAATTTGTAATTTGTCTTGTTCACTGTATCCTGGGATGTCGATGATTTCCATACGGTCTTTTAATGCAGATGACATATTCAGTGAATTTGAAGTCGCAATGAAAAGCACATTTGATAAATCAAAATCAACCTCTAAATAATGATCACGGAAAGATTTATTTTGTTCTGGGTCTAATACTTCCAACAATGCAGATTCCGGATCGCCACGCCAATCGTGACCTAATTTATCAATTTCATCTAACACAATCACAGGGTTATTGGTTTTACAACGTTTTAATGCGTCCATAATACGCCCACATTGTGCACCAATATATGTTTTTCTGTGACCGCGGAAATGTGCTTCGTCAGATATACCACCCAACGAAATTCTGCAATATTTACGCCCCAGTGCATTTGCAATAGATTTGCACAACGATGTTTTACCAACCCCAGGCGCACCAACAAAACATAAAATGCTACCGTTGTTTTTGCCTGTTTTTTTCATCACAGCAATATGTTCTAAAATTCTTTCTTTGACCGGTATCATACCAGAATGTTCGCTGTCCAATATAGCACGTGCATTATTTAAATCTATTTGTGTTTTATCAGATTTATTCCACGGCATAGCCAACAATTCATCAATGTATGTTTTTAATAAACCGCCTTCTTGGGACATAGGCGACATTGCACGCATACGCCTGAATTCTGACATTGCTTTTTCTTTTGCTTCAATCGGCATATCAGAATTTTCAATTTCTTTGCGAATATTAGAAGTATTTAATTCTTCTTCGTCTTCGCCCATTTCTTTTTGAATCGCGCGTAATTTTTCCTGTAAAATAGCCTGTTTTTGACCGTTTTCCATCTGATTTTGCACGCGGCGATTGATTTTATCTTCGATTTTTTCTGTTTCAATAGACAGCATTATCTGTTCCAACAACGCCATCAATTTTTCGCGCCATGTCTTCATTCTTAAAATATCTACGGCAATCCCAGTATCTATGTTTGCCATTTGAACAACAGCATCAACAAAAGCACCCATTGGATAATTTTTTATGATGGCATCTAATTTTTCCATTTTGAATTTGTGATGACGTGACAGAATTTGCATAGATTCTGCAACTTTGTCACGCAAAGCAATTGTTTGTTCGAATTCAGTATCATTTAACATTTCCAGTGGGGTTATGTTTCCCGAAAAAATACCGTTTTCAATAGATATGTCTGATAAATCAACAACGCCTGTTGTTCGTATGATTGCGTGAATTGCACCATCTGGCATATGCAATGCTTGGACAATGTCGCCAACAGTTCCTGTGGAAAAAAGCTCAGAAGCATTTGACGGATACGCCCACATACGTTGGGGTACCAAAACGATTTTTTGATTATTATTAGTGGCCGCTTCTATACATGCGATAGAAAGCGGATTATCAACGTACACCGGCACCGCCAGGTTTGGGTGCACAACTAAATCACGAACTGGTAAAATATATTCTTTCATAGCTATACAAATATAGAACTTTTTCATAACTTTTCAAGTTATAAAAAAAATCCCGAACAAACGCCGGGAATTTTTTATGCCTTTATTTCGATTTAGCGACGGCGAAAACCATTACCAAATTGTTGTGCGCCATTGCTGGATCTTTTTGATAAATATCTCGCTGAAATCAAAACCAACCATTCAAGTGCCAACAATGCCAACCCAATTACTTGTTCACGGCAATCTGAAATCATAGCTAAAACATATACAAATTGAGCAATATAAGAAATATACAAAACGCCAAAAACGCCTGTAAAGAATACTTTTTTAATTTTTCCGAACATTTTTTTTCCTTTTTATTTATAAATTATTATGTCGGGTTTCTGGTGCCAGGTACCCGACGACCCCGCAAAAGCTAAAACGAAATATACTAACAATTGCCAGCATATTTCAAAGCCATATTAGGCAGCCATTGCAATGCGAACGTTGTCGTTCGCAGCGATTCTATCGCCATTCAGTTTTTATTCGGCTTTTAACGATGCCAATCGGATTCAATCGATTTGCCTTTATTTCGCCTGTCGAAACTATGTCAGCCCCATAAAATATTGGTGGAGCTGTGGGGTACCGCCCCCCAGTCCAAAACGACTATTCCGCAACGAATTCAGAATCATCACCACGCTAGTGGCAAAATATATTATAAATATTCGGACTGGAAATTGCAAGTTTTTAAGTTATAATAAGTGTATACAATAACCCAGGAATTAAAAAAATGAAGTTTTTGGACAAAGCAAAGATATATATCAAAGCAGGCGATGGCGGCAATGGTGCTGCATCGTTCAGACGTGAAAAATACATTGAATTCGGTGGCCCGAACGGTGGTGATGGTGGTCGTGGTGGCGATGTGGTTTTTCGTGCTGTACCGAATGTAAACACTTTGATTGATTATCGTTTCAAAACAAAATTCGTTGCCCAGCGTGGTCAAAACGGAATGGGTAAAATGCGTACAGGATATTCCGGGGAAACTTTATATTTGCCTGTACCAACTGGAACGGTTATTTTGTCTGAAAACGAAGAAATAGAATACGCCGATTTGAATAAAGACGGTATGGAATATCTGGCTGTGCGTGGCGGAAATGGCGGATGGGGTAATTTGCATTTCAAAAGTCCTACCAATCGTGCACCGCGTCAAGCAAATGATGGTTTGCCGGGCGAAGAAAGAACAGTTGTTTTACGTCTTAAATTGATTGCAGATATTGGCTTGGTTGGTTTTCCAAATGCGGGTAAATCGACTTTGTTATCAGCTGTGACATCTGCACGTCCAAAAATTGCGAATTATCCATTTACTACATTGAATCCGCAATTAGGTGTTGTTTATGCGCATAATCGTGAATTTGTAATGGTAGATTTGCCCGGATTGATAGAAGGCGCCCATATTGGCGTTGGGTTAGGTGACAGATTTTTAGGTCACGCAGAACGCACAAAATTGATATTACATATTATTGATGGAACTGAACCTGATTGGGCAGGGCGTTATGCTGCAATTCGTCATGAAATGGATTCGTATGGTGGTGGACTGTTGACTAAACCGGAAATTGTTGTTATAAATAAGATTGATACAATGACAACAGACGAATTAGACGCGAAAATATCAGAGTTTAAAAAGTCATTTGGTCGTAAAAAGAAGCCAGAAATTGTCGCAATCAGCGCGGCGGGACATACAGGGATAGAGAATTTGATTGCACGTATCGAAAAGGTATTTTTGAACATGCAGGAGAAATAGTTTATGTCGAAATACAGTATACAGAATGCGCTGAACAAAGCTAGTGTATATATTGATAGACGTATAGAGAATGGCTCAAAGCTTGCAATAACTTTGCCACATGCAACGCATATATTGTTGGTGGCCATATCTGCCTATATGATTGCGTATAAAATCAAAAAAAAGACAAGAGACGACACGATAGATGTAGACAAAGCGTTTGTTTACGGACTTTTGCATGATATTGGACGTTATATTGTTGATGAAAAAGTGGCTAAATACCCACATACCATAGCGGGCTACGACCGCTGTAAAAAATTAAAAATACCAGCCGTGGCGCCGATTTGTTTAACTCATGCAGTACTAGACAAAGCTAGTGCTGATGAATACCCAGATTATAGTCCAGATCAGTTGAAGTTTGTTAACGATAAAATGTCCTGTATAAAACGGTCTTTCTATGATGATTTGATAATGCTCGTCGATTTACATTGTCGCGGTGACCAAATTTTACCAATAAAAGACAGATTGGCAAAAAATCAAAAGTTTTATAATATCCAAGCAAATGCATATTGCAAAAAATATCTAGATTTATATTCTGATTTTACAAAGAAATACGGCGTTGATATATATAAAATTTGTCGTTTTGTTTCGGAACACAAAGAACGCCTTTTTAAGCAACTATTACCATATTGCCACGGCTGGTTGCGGTATGTGTGTGGCGATAAAACGGTTGCGAACACATGTGTCACATCTAAACAACTGGAATCTTTGCAGACATATTTGTTGCAAAATCAAAACAGTTCTACGAGATAACTATTTTTTCTTCGGCTATTTCGCGTGCTTTTGGATCGCCAACATGGAACCATTCGCCATCGTTTATATAAAAACCCAGGCGATTTTCCCGTTGTAATCTATCAAATATACCGATAAGCCAATATCTGCCTTCGGGTTCATTATCAAAAACACGTGGATGACAAATCAATACGCCACCATAAAGATATGGTACGTGTTCATCTGGATTTGTCCGCCGTACAGGGCGGTTGTCAACAACGGCATAATCGCCATTTCCAGATGCCCCGTATGCCTTGTCCAAAGGCTGTAACATTAACATCATATCGTATTTTTCTGAATCCCATGCATCCATCATATTTTGCAACAATCCCTTTTTTGGGGAATCAATCCATAATGCATCACTATTTATAACAAAAAAAGCCTCGCGTTTCATTTTTGGTAATGCGTGTTTGATTCCACCACCGGTTTCAAGCGCTTCTTCTTCTTCGGAAAAAATGAAATTCATATCTGGGTATTGCTTTTTTAAGTGTTCACGTATCATGTCGCCCTTATAGCACAAATTTACCACACAGGTATCTATGCCAGCCTGTTTCACATGTTCAATATTATAATCAATCAAACATTTATTGGCGACAGTCACCAAAGGTTTTGGTTTGTCATCGGTTAAATCAAGCATCCGTTTTCCGCGCCCCGCAGCTAAAATAAAGGTCTGATTGATTTTTGTTGGCATAATGTTTCTCCATATTAAATTTATTTGTTTTGTATGAATTTTATTATATCACAGTATACGGCCCCAGGCAAAAATATATTTGCAAAATTCTATAAAAATTAGTAAGATTTATGACGTCTATATATTAAAAGGAGAAAAAATGGTATCTTTAAAAGGCACACAAACTGAAAAAAATTTATTGATTGCATTTGCTGGCGAATCTCAGGCTCGCAATCGTTATACATTCTTTGCGTCTCAGGCTAAGAAAGACGGTTATGAAGCAATTGCGAAAATTTTTGAGGAAACAGCCGCTCAAGAAAAAGAACATGCAGAACGTTTGTTCAAATATCTTGAGGGTGGTCAGGTTGAAATCACCGCTAATTTCCCAGCTGGCAAAATAGGCGACACATTGGAAAATTTGAAAGCTGCCGCATATGGTGAACACGAAGAAAATACAGATATGTATCCAAAATTTGCCCAGGTTGCAGCCCAAGAAGGCTTTACCGCAATCGCAGATGTTTTGAAAAACATTGGATATGCAGAACGTTATCATGAATCACGTTTTCGCGCCTTGGCAGAAGCCATCGAAAACGGTACGATATTCAAATCTGATAAAATTGTAATGTGGCGTTGCACAAACTGTGGTAACTGGCATATTGGAACAGAAGCACCAAAAGTTTGCCCAGCATGTTTGCACACCCAGGGCTATTTCATCAGCGAAGGTATCATCACACGTTGTGACACGAACGAAGGTTTCTGTGAATACACAGTAAAAGATTAAATTTAATTGTATTAAAAAAAAACGCCCAATCGGGCGTTTTTTATTTGTTTTTAATTTCCATTTTTGATAAAATTACCGTGTCGGAAAGAGTTTTTCCGATGGGCATCGAAACCCATATCAAAGAGCATCCAAAGTTTTTAACAATGGATGAAAAAGCTCCAACCCAAATTGGTTGGAGGGCTGCCGAATATATAGAATAAGGCGCGCAATTTCTCTTTGAATTGTTTCGATCCTCCAACCACCTATGAAAAGCGGTGGTTTTTTGTTTTTTGCATCGGCGAAGACAAGTGTTGTAATGGGGTGGGGATTCCAATCTTTATATATTATACACAATCCACCCCTCATTATATCAGTTGCTAATCCGAAAAAAACATAGGTAAAAAACGTTGAAGCAATTATTAAAAATATTTTTTATATATATTTATTTTATGTTTCCTGCGTGGTGTATCCCAGAAACATATACACAATTAGAATATCTTGAATCAACAGGAACACAATATATTGATACAGGTGTTTATGTTGATGATACTTATGGATACTATATTGATGCACAAAAAACGCAAAGAGGAGACAGAATTGCCATAGGTGTCAAAGGTTCCGATAATTCACGATGGACATATAATGTAAGTGAGGGGAATGTTGTTCTTGGGTGGAATGATCTATATGTTGCACAAGGCAGTGAACATTGTGATAAAGAACGGCATGTTGCGTATATGAATTATTTAAACAGTCGACAAAGAATTCTTGATGGTGTCACTCGGGATTCAATAAGGCAAACATTATCCTCTAATGCTGGAACATATTCTGTCCCAGTATTTGCCGGGAAATGGGGCAGTGATATCGTTGATTATTATTGGATTGGTAGAATTTATGCGGTAAAAATAAGCCGTGGCTCTGATATTATACGTGATTTTATACCTGTTCGTCGTATTTCTGATGGTGTATTAGGTATGTATGACACCGTATCTAACACTTTTTTTACTAATGCTGGGATAGGAACATTTATTGCAGGTCCAGACAAAAGGTGTTCAACAGGCTATTATTTGCCGGCGAATATGATTAGTTGTGTCATTTGTCCTGTGAATTCATATTGTGGTGGCGGGGCATATACATTTGATGAAACAGAAGATCAAGGTATTGTGCCTTGCCCAAATTCATTATATTCACCTATGGGTTCATCGTCTGTCGCACAATGTGGTCGGATATTACATATTGGCGAAGACGTGGTTTATTTGCGTAGCGTTAAAAAGACAACGCCATCATTAAACATAAAGATTGGCGATGATATATTCTATGGTAATATGACTACATCTGATACTGTGATGCATAATGGCGCAACAAATAAATTAAAGATACGATTTAATGATATTATATATTCGGTCTATGATGATACCGTGAATATTTCAGAATAAAAAACGCCCAATCGGGCGTTTTTTATTTGTTTTTCTTGATTTCTAATTCATCAAGAACGTCATTTAATTTCCGTAATGAACTGTTCTGGCATCCACGACCCCGCCATGACATAATTTCCGTTCCTGTTTTACGGTCTGATATGGCAAAATTAAAATTCCACCACCAAAATCCATTGAACAAACACCATATTGGACGTAATATTTCAGCCCGCTCGGAAATAATAACAGAATATCTTATGTTTTTAGATTTAGAATATATTTCTTTATCGCTTGAATCGCGCTCAATAACAGACTTTAATTGACCACTATGCACTTTGTATCCGCGTTCTTCCATAACTTGTTTGATTGAACGTTGCATAGAATATCCGCCACGTGGTGCGTAAATCATGGCTTTTGTGTCCAAAGTATTGGGTTTTACATAGATACTGTTGCAACCGGCCACAAACAACGCTAAAAATATATAACAGATTGAACGCATTATGAATAAATTCCTTTTCTTTTTTGATTCTAGCCCATTATATTTTTATAAATCAAGCACAAAAAACCGCCCAAACAGGCGGTTTTTTTTAGAAGGAAAACACAATACGAAATATTTATTAAATACTGTCAGCATTGACCCATTTGCCAGCTTTCAACAAACCTGGGGCCATACCTTTGTCAGAACGCAGTGCATCAATCACGCGACGTGCATTTTTTGCATCCAAATCGATAATACGTACTTTGTACATATCACCTTCTTGGATAACAGCAGCATGTCCATATTGCGCCAATTCTTTTGCCAACGCATTTGCATTATCTTCGCTGTATACTGCGGCAACCTGAACGCTGTATTCACCAGAAACCGCAGGTGTAGCAGCTACAGGTTCTGCTTTAACTTCTTCTGCAGGAGCAGGTTGTGCAGCAACACCCAACGTCGCATTTTTCACAGCCGTTGATTCAGGAGCCAAGACCTGCACTTGAACCTTGGTTGGACCATTCAAACCAATTTTTTGTGCTGCTGCCGTAGATAAATCCATAATACGAGTATTTACAAATGGTCCACGATTATTTACACGAACAATGACTGTATTACCATTATCAAGATTAGTCACTTTCGCAATCGATGGTAATGGCAAAGTCTTGCTTGTTGCGACCATTTGATTTGAATCGTATATTTCACCGTCATTTGTTTTTGTGCCATTTAATTCAGCAGGAATAATCCCAGCAATACCAGTTTGATTATATGTTAAATCTTCACTTGGAATATATTGAACATCTTCAATTTTGTATGATGCACCAACATAATATTTAGGTGCCGCCGCCATCAAATATGCATCATTTAATGTATTTTCAGCAGGTGCCAATTGTTCTTCGGCAAAGCCATCATAACCGTATGCAGAAACACCGCTTTGTGTTCCTTCGTCCATCATACATCCAGCAACCAATGCGGACAATACCGCCAAAGATATAAATTTTTTCATATTCTCGCTCCTTTGTTGGGACAATCCCCATATCATCTTCATATGATTATATTTTATCACAACAAAAGGCGACTTGCAAATTTATTTTATAATTTTCCTGTCTATAATATAAGCCGTCGGCAGATATATTATTCCAAAGATTGCAATCGACAACAATAACATCCAAATATTATTTATTGGGAATACGAAAAATCCGATACTTAAGATGCAAGAAATCACTGTGAAAACAATTGTTGAAATAATAGTTTTATTCGATGGCTTTATCAAACTGCGTTTAAGACATACACGTCGCAATAGATAATTTTTCAGATAACCACTTATGACTACACCGATTGGAATTGATAAATAGCCAACAAATGGGAACAATGCCAGATAAATTATAGACGCTGCGCCCAAAGAAATAACGCTGGTTTTCACAGGTGTTTTAACATCTTGGACTGCATAAAGGGTTTTGCTGTATATCTGGCTGATAAGCATAGCTGGCAATACTAAACATTGTATTTGAATGGCTATCGCCACAGCGTGCGTTGATTCAGGTGTCCATGCGCCATATTGAAACAAAAATCTGATAATTGGTTCTGCCAAAACAATCAACCCAATCATGCACGGAATAATCAGCATCATTGATCGACGGGTCGAAGAATTTTGTTGAATATAAACACTGCGCATATTGTTTTCGGCCAACGCATTTGATATAGACGATATCAATACTGTTCCAACCGCCAATCCAATCATAGCAAATGGTAATTGAACAATTCTGTCTGAATAATAAAGCCACGAAACTGCGCCAGATTCAAAACTGGCCACCAAAGTCCCAACAATAATAGTGATTTGATAAAACCCAGAACCAACCAAGCTGACCAAGAAACGATTAAACATACTTTTTATTTGTTTGTTCCAATGTGGCACAATCAACCGCAGACCAAAATGTTTTCTGTAAATTCGTATCCAAAGAACCACAAATTGAATAATTCCAGATAAAACAACCGTTCCAGATAAAACATAAAGTATATATTGATTACCATACCAAATTGATCCCAACAGAGCCATTATCAACATGATATTTAACATAACAGGCATAAATGCCGCCAACAAAAATCGTGAATGAGCGTTTAAAATAGCCGATAAAAATGCAGCACCGCAAATAAATATAACATAGAAAAACATTATACGCCCAACAACCACGGTCAATTGCATTTTCCCTGGATCTTCTGCAAACCCAGGTGCCAATGCCCAGATAACAAGGGGCATAAATATTTCAAATATGATGGTTAGTCCTAATAATATAACCATCAACCACGAAAATACATTTTTTGCAAAATTTTGGTCTTTTTTTGCATCGGTATACATAGGAATAAATATAGCAGACAGGGCACCTTCGCCTAATAAATCGCGGAATAAATTCGGCAATTTAAACGCGGCCAAGAATATATCGGATAACCGACCAGCCCCTAAAAATCTTGCAATCAACATATCGCGAACAAAACCGAATATACGGCTTATTCCTGTCATAATGCCGACCCCGAATATATGTCTTCCTAATTTCATAATGATACCTATTTTTTGCTTTTATTTTTTGTTGGTTGTTATTATACTGCGTTTGAACAAGGAAATTCAAGTATGAAAAAAATCATTTTATTATTTGGGGTATGCGGTCTGTTGTGCGCGTGTGCTGGCGAAAACGAAATGACACCTGAACGCCCATTGGAAGATATTTACCAAGAAGCATACCAAGAATTTAATAAAAAGAATTACGAAGAAGCGGCCGATTTATTTCAAACTGCGGAAACGCAATACCCATCCAGTCCTTGGGCAGCAGATGCGCTGGTTATGATGGCTTATTCGCGGTATATGGACAATGATTTTGCGGGGTCTATATTGGTGATTGACCGGTATATGCGTTTTCATCCTGGACACAGAGATGTTCCATATATGATGTATCTGCGTGGTATGAATTATTACAGACAGGTCAGTGATGTTCGCCGCGACCCAGAAATGTCTGCTTTCGCATTACAGGCTTTTTCACAACTGGTGGATAGATTCCCAAAATCAGAATATGCTGAAAACGCAAAGAATAAAATATTGATTTTGAAAAATTATATTGCAGGCAAAGTAATGTATGCTGCGCGTAACGATATGCAAAATAAAAATTGGCCATCGGCAATAACCCGTTTGCAATCTGTTGTTTTAACGGCTCAAGAAACTGTTATGACACCCGAAGCAATGTTTCGTTTAACAGAATGTTATGATGCGATAGGGTTGCCCGAACAATCGGCGGGATATGTAAATATGTTGCGTAAAAACTTTCCAGATAACGAATGGACCAAAAAATTGAAATAAGAGAACAAAAAAAGCCACAATTTGTGGCTTTTTTATTTTCCTAATCCGGCTAATTGTTTTGCGCGCAAACTATCCAGTTGCTCCTTGGTTAATAAATATTCTTTCGGAATAGCATGATATTTAATACCAACTTCATTAAATATATCAAAGGAAATAGCCAATTCTTCACGCCAACTGGCAATATCTACCTTGCTCTTTTCTAAATCTATGTAAAATACTTCGCGAATACCTGCTTGGGCAATCATTTTAGCACAATTCGAGCAGGGTGGTTGTGTCACAAATAAAATTCCATTATCAATTTTTGCACCGTTTCGACCCGCATTTATGATAGCGTTTGCTTCGGCATGAACAACGCGTGGATATTTTTGTGCGCGGTTATTTAATCTTTCAGGGGTATCAGCGACACCGCGTGGAAATCCGTTATATCCTTCGGATAAAACAAATCTGTCTGGGGATACAATTATACAACCAACTTTTGTGCTGGGGTCTTTTGAGCGTGTAGACATAAGTTGTGCTTGTTGCATGAAAGCGACATTCCAATCATAATTAAAAGTGAATTTTTGTTCCATTTTTTATAATGCCTTTTTGTTGCTCTCTCGCCCTGTGATATTCATTAAAACACAAAATAGCGATTTTGCAAGATTTTTGTTTATTTTTCAAAATGGTGTGCTATTGTTTAAGGTATGACAAAAACATATTCTGGATTTATTGCCATCATAGGCCCGACAAATGCCGGTAAATCAACTTTGCTGAACCAAATTATGGGGCGCAAGGTTTCTATTGTTTCACACAAAGTGCAAACTACGCGGACACGTTTGCGTGCCGTTAAAATGGTTGGGGAAAAACAACTGATTTTTGTTGATACACCCGGTGTTTTTAAGCCAACTCGTCGTCTGGACAGGGCAATGGTATCGGCGGCATTATCTGCAATGGATGAAGCAGATGCTGTTTTATTATTGATTGATGCTCAAAAGGGGATAACCCAGACAGTTCGTGATTTAATTGAAAAAATCAAAGACCGCTCAAATTTATTTGTTGCGCTGAACAAAGTTGATGCAATTTCAAAACTTGATTTGTTGCCAATGGTGTCTGAATTATCAAATATGGCAGATTTCAAGGAAATCTTTATGATTTCTGCGTTGAAAAATGATGGTGTCGAACAAATGCTGTCTTCATTGGCAAACGTGATGCCAGAATCTCCGTATTTGTTTGATAAATCGGATGCGGTTGATGTTCCAGATATGTTATATTTGGCGGAATTGACACGTGAAAAGATTTATAAATATATTCACCAAGAATTGCCATATCATATCAATGTAGTCACCGAAAAAGTTGACACAGATGACGAAGGCGTGTTGGATATTTATCAAAAAATAGTCGTTCAAAATGAAGCGCACAAAAAAATAGTTATTGGTCGTGGTGGCGAACAATTAAAAAGAATTGGAACCGCTGCTCGTCATGATATCCAAAATCAATGGGGGGTAAACGCGCGCTTGCATTTGTTTGTTCGTGTTGAAGAAAATTGGGAAGAAATGGCGGAAAATTATACTGATCAAGGCTTAGAGTTTAAATAAAATGTATCATACATCCGATTTTGATTTTGATTTACCAACTGAATTGATTGCGTCGCATCCATTGGAACGTCGTGATGCATCACGTATGTTGGTTGTTGATGGGGAAAAAATATCGGATAAACATATTCGTGATTTTATTTCATATTTGCAACCAGGCGATGTTGTTGTATTTAATAATTCCCGTGTTATACCGGCACGCTTTGCCGCAAATGATAATGAAATAACTTTGCATACATCTGTCACAGATAAAGATTGGTGGGGGCTTTGTAAGAAATTCAACAAGATTAAAATTGGTGATACTTTAACCATGGTTGACGGCACAACAATAACGGTCAAAGACAAAGACGATGAAAGCGGTTTATTGTTGCACTTTAATTGTGACAATGTTTTTGACGTTTTGGACAAAGTGGGCAAAATGCCATTGCCACCATATATGAAACGCGAAGAGGAAATAGAAGACAGAGACCGTTATCAAACTGTTTATGCCGAACCTTTGGGGTCTATGGCTGCACCAACAGCGGGACTGCATTTTACCGATGAATTGATGCGTGAGATTGAAAAAGCCGGTGCCAAAATAGTCAAAGTGACATTGCATGTCGGCGCAGGAACATGGATGCCGGTTAAAACTGAAAATCTGAACGAACATAAAATGCATAGTGAATGGTGCTGTATAACACCAGAACAGGCAGATATAATAAACAATGCAAAACGTGTTATTGCCGTTGGTACAACGTCTATGCGAACATTGGAAAGCGCACATCAATTGGCATCTAATGGGCAACGTGTTATGCCTATATGTCAATCAACGAATATATTTATTACCCCAGGCTATAAATTCGGGGCAGTCGATGTGTTGCTGACGAATTTTCATTTGCCAAAATCTACGCTATTTATGCTGGTATCTGCATTTGCAGGATTACCAGAAATGAAAGCCGCTTATGCCCACGCAGTTGCTGAAAAATATCGTTTTTTCAGTTATGGCGATTGCTGTTTGTTGTTCAAGAAAGATGCACAAAATGATTGAAAATAAAAAATATAAAATTGATTATGTTAACGGACGCCCGGACTGTCCAAATATAGAAAAACGTATCGGTTATTACCTATCTCACAAAGCATGGAAGGTTGCGGTTGATTTTGGTTTTGAATTGTATGAATCTGATGTTCAATGGATAGAAAATAATATTACAAAAAATTCACAAAACAATAATCGGGATATATTTTGGCGTTTTGAGAGCGATGAAAAACACATGTCTCCATATCTGATGGATTATATGGCTACATTCTTTGAAACTTTCATAGATATTCCTGGTATTCCACGCAATGTAAACAGACTTCTTGTTTATACTGTTGGAAATCTGCGTGCATGGTACAATATTAAAATGAACCCAGCACCCAATCAACATTTCTTTACAGAAAGGTGGCTTGAAATATGTCGTTAAAATTTGATTTGATTAAAACAGATGGAAATGCACGCCGCGGATGTGTGCATACTGCGCATGGCGATTTCCAAACGCCTGCGTTTATGGCGGTTGGAACTGCGGCTACGGTCAAAGCACTTACTATGGATATGGTTGCGGCCACCGGAACCCAGGTTATATTGGGAAATACGTATCATTTGATGATGCGCCCTGGTGGTGATTTAGTTGAAAAAATGGGTGGCTTGCATAAATTTAGTGGTTGGCACGGTCCGATTTTAACAGACAGTGGTGGGTTTCAGGTTATGTCCCTTTCCAACCTTGTAAAAATGAAAGAAGAAGGTGTAGAATTCACATCACACATTGACGGAGGAATTAAACATTTTTTAAGGCCAGAAGACAGTGTCCATATTCAACACCAACTTGATTCAAATATCACAATGGTTTTGGATGAATGTTTGCATTTACCAACCACGCGTGAACGCGCTGAAAAAAATGTAGATATGGTGACACGTTGGGCACAACGTAGCAAAGATGCCTTTGTTGATCGCGATGGATATGGTATTTTTGGTATTGTTCAAGGCGCAGATTACAAAGATTTGCGTGAAAAATCAGCGCATGCATTGACCGAAATTGGTTTTGATGGGTATGCGATTGGTGGCTTGGCAGTCGGTGAACCCCAAGAAGTAATGTTTGATATGATTGCGACCGTCACACCACATTTACCAACCGACAGACCGCGTTATTTAATGGGAGTTGGAACGCCGCTTGATATATTAGGTGCGGTCGAACGTGGGGTTGATATGTTTGATTGTGTCATGCCAACACGGGCAGGTCGCACAGCCCAGGCCTTTACAAGACACGGCACAATGAATATGCGTAATGCTAAATTCACAGATGATGAACGTCCGATTGATGATAAATGTGGATGTCCAGCATGCAAATTATCACGTGCCTATATTCATCATCTTGTCAAATGTAATGAGATACTGGGGGCAACATTATTAACTCAACATAATTTATGGTTCTATCAAGATTTAATGCGTGATATACGTGAATCTATAGAGCAGGGCCGATTCCAAGAATTCAAAAATGAATTTATAAAAACTTACATGGGAAAACAATAATGTCAGAGGTTAAGGGTGTTAAACGACCACTTTATTTTGATATTTTTTATGCTGCGGGCCAGCCATTCGAAAAAGATTTGTTCGAAATCACATATATCATAGATTACGGCAATTTAATTCAAGATGTTCAACAAAAACATACTGAAATAGTGCGTTATAAAGATTGGGACAAAGCAGATGCTGCAAGGCAGAGAGTTGAAAAATCTTTTTCAAAAGTTCAAAGCAATCTAGAATTTCAATTACGCAGAAACGGGGCTACGGACTATACTGCTAAAATGACAGCAAAAAAACTGTTGCAACGATACAGTTATAATACTGTGGAACGATAAATTATTGATTGAAAAAAATAGATATAATCGGTATTATATTTTTAACAAAGAAAGGGGAAAACAATGCCAAAAAAACAAATAGAAGTTATTGATATGCATGGGGCAAAAACTGTTGCGAAAAAAACATCAGTTGTTACAGCAACAAAACGCACTTTTGCAGTAGTGTCTTTGATATGGATAGTGTTTATCGCTTGGTTTCCATTGTATGTAAAAAATACATATTCCCAGCCTATAAAAAAATCTATGGTTGTGTCTATGTTTTTTGATTTACAACGCAATATCGCAAAGCAATATGAAAATATGTTGAAAAGTATCAAAAACGCAATCAATCTTGAAAAGCCAATCGGTATCGCCATAGACAAAGTTAAAATAGCCGAAGGTGCTGTTGGCAAAGTGACTGATACAACCGCCAAAGCGAAACAGCAAACAAACAAAGTGACACAAGAAACAAAAAAAGTATCTGCATTGTCAGGCTTGGCTAATAAATTTGGTGTAAATACATCGGGGGTTGATAAAGCAGTATCAAATGCAAACAAAGCAGTTGATACCGCCAATAAAAACATAGCCACTGTTGATTCTACGGCACAAATGGTCAACAAACAATTGGATTCTGTAAAATCAGAATTGGTGCGTGTTTCACAAACTGAATTTGACAAGATGCTGGACGAAGCAATCAAGGAACAACTTGATAAAAATTCGGGCGGATTGGGTACAACACTTTTAACTAATTACGGTATAAAACACGTTTATCCGTGGCGTCCATCCAGTTGGGGTGTTGCAACAAAAATTTATAATGACCTTGAAAAATCGGATGTCAGTGTAATCAAAGCATTGACCAACACAGTCAATCAAAACTTTGATTTTGTTGCGTGGACATTGGTGTTTTTAACTTGGGCACTTGGTTTTGTTGCATGGTTCTTGGCATACAGACGCGTAAAGTTATTTATATCACCATTTATTGTATGCCCGCGTTGTGGTCATACGTTTGGTGACAAAAGAACCAAAATGGGTTTAGTTCGCGCATTCCAACCATGGAAATGGTTTTAATTGTATATAAAAAATAACCGCCCGATTGGGCGGTTTTTTCTTTCGTTTTTAACGGGCAACACCATCAAGAACGATTGTTTCTCGCTGTTTTCTTAACAAATCTAATAATTCACCGAGAGGTTCTTCGTGCGGTTTCACTTTTGGATAAAGTTGATTTAAATTGTAATCAATAACTGTATCTGTCGGTTTAAATTGAGCTACAAACAAAGTATACAAAGTGTCATTAGTGAAATAATAATCAAGTATTCGCAATGGAATTTGTGGGTCTAATTTTTTTAAATCACATTGTTCTGATTTATAGCTTGTATCTCTTCTGCCATAAGTCTGCGGAAAGAACCTTCTTTTCGCTGGGACCTCTGTCCCTAAAAAAACTGTAGTAATTGGTGTTTTTAATATATCAAACACATTTGTTGGATATACTAATGTTGATGCGGTATTCAAATACAATGTGGCACTGCCACCATAGGTAGCAAATTCTTCGTTTTCGTGTTTTTTTCTATCTGGGGTTATAAATTCTTTTACCTTGATATAAGGTTCGCGGATGACTTCTATTTCCAATGTTCTTTTGCCAAACATAGAAGTGTCAGACACATTTTTTTGTATGACTTCTCTGATGCGGTTTTTAAAATCATACATTTCCATAAATATGCGATTTGTGCGTTTAAAACGTAAATAGTATTTGTTTTCGGACCATTCTAGTGAAGAAAAATCTCTATAAAGTTTATTTGTTTTTTCATCTTGGACATAACTTTCACCATGAATACTATATCTGACACCTGTTTCTAATTCCATATTTGGTTCCTTTGTTATGTTTATTTTTCAATGACGAAAGTAGCATAACAGGGCAAAAAGTCAATGAAATAAGAGTATTTATTGTATTGATAAACAATTACCAATTTTTTACTTGCAAAATGTATTTGTGTATGTCAAAATACACTTCGCACGCGGGCGTAGCTCAGTTGGCTAGAGCGCAACCTTGCCAAGGTTGAGGTCGTGGGTTCGAGCCCCATTGCCCGCACCAAGATTTTAGGTGTTTTAGCGTGTAGCCTCTCAGCAATGGGGTGAGAACCCGAAGGGTTGCGAGGCGAGCCGCAGGCGAAGTACATTGCCCGCACCAAGATTTTTAGGTGCACGGAATAATAAACAAAACGGAAAAATAATGAAATTTGTTAAACGCATTTTTAATTAAACTGTGCGACCATCAAAAAAATACGACGGACGCACGGTTTGTGCGTCTGTTTTTTTATTTAACATAACAAAGGAAAAAACAATGTCAGAAAACACAAACTTATCTACAAACGAATTAGAAGCACGCTTGCAAAAGGCAGAAAATATTCGCGCTCGCGATGGGGTAGTTTGGAAAGATAAATTTGATCGCAGCCATAAAATTATTGATGCACGTGAATTGCCAGACGGCAGTGCTGTTAAATTGTGTGGTCGTGTAACGGCATTACGTTGGTTGGGAAAACTGATGTTTGGTCGCATTTATGATATCGAAGGTGAAATTCAATTTTCTATGTCGCGCGAAGAAATAGGCGAAGAAGATTACAAGTTTATGAAATCAAATGTTGATATGGGCGATTTTATCGGAATCACAGGTGAATTATATCACACGACCGCGGGCGAATTGACTGTGCGTGTATCACATTATGATATATTGGCCAAGGCTTTGCGTCCATTACCAGAAAAATTCCATGGTTTGACAGATACCGAAGCGCGTTATCGTCAGCGTTATTTGGATGTTATCTCTAATCCAGAATCACGTGCTGTATTATTGGGGCGTTTCAAGATGACCCAAGAATGGCGTAAATTTATGTGCGATAATGGATTTTTAGAAATAGAAACACCAATTTTGCAAAATGTTGCATCTGGTGCAGCCGCAAAACCATTTACAACACATCACAACGCGCTGAATACTGATTTTCAATTGCGAATTTCACCTGAATTATTCTTGAAAATGGCAATAGGGGCGGGCTTTGACCGTGTGTTTGAAGTTGCCAAAGATTTTCGCAACGAAGGTATGGATGCTATGCATTTGCAAGAATTTACAATGGTTGAATGGTATGCTGCATATTGGGATTATAAACGCAACATAGAATTTACGTGGCAATTGATTCAACATTTAATTCAATCAATGCGCGGAACATTGCAAATTTCATACCAAGGTACTGAACTTGATTTTTCAAAATATGAAATGATGGATTACACTGCAAAAATGAACGAATTATTTGGATGTAATATTCTTGATTTCGATGATGTAGATGAATTAAAGAAATTGCTTGTTGAACGTGGTATGTTCCCAGCCGAAGATTTGGAAGATTTGAAATCTTTGCCAACTTTGGTTGATTGGGTATACAAGCGTAAGATTCGTGATAGCATTGTTAAGCCAACTTTCTTGTATAATTATCCAACATATATGGTGCCTTTGGCGCGTCATAGCGATGCCGATGACAGATGTTTGGATATGTTTCAATTATTGGTATGTGGTGCAGAATTGTGCAAAGGCTATTCAGAATTAGTGAACCCAATACATCAATTAGCCGCATTTCAAGAGCAGGCTAAGAATATTGAAAATGGTGACGAAGAAGCCTTTAACCCAGACGATGATTTTGTTCGTGCTATGGAACACGGTTTTCCACCGATTTCGGGTGTTGGATTAGGGGTAGACAGATTAGCAAATATTATATTCGACCAACCGACATTGCGTGATGTTATATTGTTTCCAATGATGAAATAATATTTACAAAATAAAAAATTGGCGTTGTATCAACAATGCCTTTTTTATTTCTCATCACCACGTTGACGGGACGAACGTAAAAAACCAAACATTTTCTGTGGCTGTGGCGCTATTTCTGGTTTTTGTTGTTTTTGCAATAATTCAGGGCGCAGTGTATTTACTATGCGTTCTGCAAAACTATCATTATAAATCATGGTTCGCAACATATCTTCTGATATATGTGACCGCCCCTTTAACATATTTTCAACCATTTTATACCAATGAATTTTATTCATCCTGGTTCGCAATAATCGTAATAAAAGACTTTCATCAACCCCATTAAAATCTGCTGGCAAAGATTTTTCAGAATCAACGGCATTCAAAAGATTTATATATAATTTTGTTCTTTTTGCATTTGTTTTTATTGCATTATTTTCAACAACAGACGTTATATCATAACCGTTCTCACGAGCGTACATAAGAAAATTTAGTTGTTCTACATCTGTGATACTAGTATTTGTTTTAATGTTTTCTTTCATCATGTCAAACAATTTTGGGTTTGGCCAAGTTCTGATTGCTTGTAATCTTAAAGCCGGCGGTAATTCATCCGTAATACGATATTGTTTTTTCACGAACACTTGTAATGCCAGAGAATCTTTGACAATGAATTCTTGTACTTTTCTCGAAAATGGCCAATATTTTTTTAAAAAAGAACGTGCAAAAGCTTCTACGTCAGGTTCATCAATTCCCAAATAGTATCTAATTACCATGTATTGTTCTTCGTCAGATAAAACGGAATTATAGTGGCTGTGTATGTATTCGACCATTTCTCCAATATAATCGTAATAAACAGCGTGTGTAATACCGTATGATAAAATATCGCGTGGAATTATTATTTTTGAATTAAGTAGTCCGTTGGGATAGGTTACTATAAATTCTTTAAGCATATATGTGGACATATTTACATTTGCGGTATAAAGCATATTAAACAAAATATCATACTCTCCTGTTGAAAACTTTTTCAAAATTGCGTATTGAACACCAGGGGTTATTTTTTTTGGCGACAACCCGGCACGACAAAACGTTTCAAATATTTTTTTACAATTATACGTGCCTTTTACAAAATCAAAAATATATATTAAATTTTGTTCTGTAATTATATCTTTGACAGGATAAATATATTCTGGATAAAGTGCGATGGTTTGCAATTCGCCTTTTGATAAATCTTGTGTTGTTTGGTTATCCATTTTTTCCCTTTTATAATGTATTAATATTCTTTTCGTTTGCTTTTTGTGTGCGTACTTGCTTTGCATTGAATAAATTGTCAAAGAAATCGGCAATAGTATGTTTTTTGACAGTTGTTTTTACCAATTCTTTTTGTTGCTTTTTTTGTGTAAAGAATTCAGGGTGATATTTGTATATTAAAACATCAACTTCGGGTCTTTGTTTTATCATTTCTTGCAAAGCTTCATCTGATAATTCTTTGTTTTGAAACAATATATTGTCCATAACTTTATACCATATCAGTTTATCAAATTTAGTGTGAATCAACGCAAACAGCAATTCTTTCCAGTTTGACAATCCACCAAACATAGAAGGTTTGATATTTTTTTTGTTTATAACCGTATCAATAATTTCAATATGCTTTTCTACTGTTATTGATGCGGGTTTTAAAACACCTGCTTCAAAACTGGCTAATGCTTCCAGTGGTTTTGCTGCAATATAGGCTGTTTGATTTTCATTTGTTTGTGCTAAACATTTTACAAGTTTTATCTCAGGCAATGTTTCAATCGCCAATTTTTGTGTTTCCGATGTTTTTAAAATAGAGTAAACCCAATTGTCACTGAACTCTTTGATTAAAAAGCGTAAAACATTAGCATTTGTTGCAATACCATTTTTAACAGTGCTAAACTTAAAAGGCAAATTTTGAATAAAGAACTTGTTTGCAGTATCTTTAAATTCATATTTAAGTGCACTTTGTGGATACCGAACCAACAGCCAGAAATAATCTTGTAATACTTTTACTTGTTCTTCTTCTGTAAATATTATATGTTTGTTAGTCATATATTTGACAATGTCGTGCATAATAAACACAGGATCCGTTCTGGACGGCGTATCTTCACAATGCATAATACCATAATGCAAGATATCACGTGGATATTCCATATCGGTATCAAGACATCTGTTAGATATAACAAATCTTTCTAATGTGCCTTTGGACATTTGTATATTGTATTTTCTGAACAAATCAAAAAAATATTTTTCTGGTGCTTCTTTGTGATGATTTTTTGCATATGTGCTGCTTGCAATTAATATGCTGGTTTGTATTTTTGGGGTTATTTTTTCAGGCGATAAACCAGCCTGCATAAATGCCCATAACATTTCTACTGTATCATGTGGTTTATAGCTAAATAACTCTAATAAATCGTGTTCGGTAATACCGTCTTTGTATAGATACATATTTGAATAATCGTCCACAATAGATTTGATAATATCTCGCATTTTTATAATTCCTTTGTTTTGTGTATTCTTACATTAGCACAAGACGGTTGTTTGTCAAGTTTAATTGCTCAATATATATATATTTGCAACTTGTAATTTTTAATGTATGATAGTTATAAATCAGATTGGGAGTAGAAATGGTAGATGCGAAACAAGATGTTTTATCAAAAACGTTGGATCACGAAGAAAAATGTCGTGGTGTAATTCGTGATGCTTGTTCTGCTGGACGCATAGACGATACTGCGCGTGAATACATGGAAACACTGTATACAAATTCTATGGATTTGTGTCGGGAAGTGTTTTTGTATATTGGTAAATGTTTTGGTGCGCCAAAAGCGCCTGTGCGTGCGTATGATTTTGAAACAGATTCTATTATAAACAAACCGATTACCATTTCAGAAATCAACCCATTGGCGACATATTTGGTGAATCATCGTTTGGACACAGATCCAATGCGAAATCAATTTTTCGTTGCAACCAGCGGACATAAGATTGATTTGGCTGTATCATCGATAGTATCTGTAATTGTTGGTGCACAAAAAAATGTGTATCGCGCAATAGACAAAGTGACTAACAAATATTATCCAAAATATATTGGTGAAGTAATTGATGTTGTACAACGTATTTTTGAAAAAAATAATGAAATGGAAGCTGGCGAAAAAATTGTTGCACAAATTCATGAATTGTTTGATCGTAAATTTATATCAGATGCACCGGTTGCTATATTGGAAATGTTGGGCCCTGGCCATCAAAAAATAGCCACAGAATTAGTGCGCGAATTAGACAAAATTATTCAGCCACACAAAAGATTGAGAGATGTTTGGCGTGTGAAATGTTTGTTTGATTTGGTGCCTCAGGCACGCACTTTTATTGATTACATTTGTAATTCGTGGCCTGAAAAAGTTATTGATGTTCGTGACAAATTCTTTGATATTTCAAATCCACGTGGTTATCGCGATGCAAAATTGATATTGAATATTGGATCGGACGGAAAAATAATTCCGATGGAAATTATATGTCAGGTCAGAACTTTCTTTGAATTTGAACACAAAACACACACAGATTATGAACATGTGCGCAGAGATGACAAAGAAAAAGAGATAGCGGAAATAAAAACCGAAATTTTACATACTGCGGGTGTGAAAAAATATAATGATATGATTTGTGATTGTGTGTCTGATTTGTTTGACAGAATAGGCTGGAATATTTTATACAACGATGGAAATGAAGATATGTTGTTCGAAGGTTTTCCGCGTTTTACATCAATTCATTATTCTTCAGATATCGCAGATACCGTTTTCAAGAAAGTAGACAGTGCGGTTGAAAATGAAATCTTTTTTGTAGAAAATGCGCCACTGAAATTGAACAAAGATCAAAATATTAGAATTTTCAGATGGATGGCTAAATTTATTCTGGTGACTGCTATGCCGTATAGCGATTCTGATTGGTCTGTTCCGACGGATACGATGGCTGGCAAATTCTTTAGTTTTGTAATGTCAGAATTATCACGCCAGTATAAAAAATAAAAAAACTTATAGTTTTTATTCTCTTGCCTTGGGGGGCTATTTTGGTGTAGAATAAAAAGCAAGGTTGTTGGTGGGTTTTCAACAATCATTAACAAAGCATAAAAAGGATATAGATTATGCGTCAGGGGAAAGTGAAATGGTATAATGGGCGTAAATGTTTCGGCTTTATTGCCCCAGATACACCAAATGAAAACGGGAATACGGATGATGTTTTTGTTCATTCCAGTGCATTAAAGGCTGCAGATATTCGCTTTTTGAACGAGGGGGATATCGTTGAATTTGAAGAAGAAGTTCGCAATGATAAATTGTCTGTGACGACTTTGAAATTGATACAACGCGATGAAGAATCTGCCAGACGATTCCAAGAACGTCGTGCAGAACGTCGTCGTGCTATTGAAGAACGCAAAAATCGTGAAGAGCACAAAGAAAAACGTTCTGGATTTGCGTTTTGGAAAAAATAAAGAAATTTTTATAACCGCCGGTTTGGCGGTTGTTTTTTTTAAATAAACGCTTGACAACATACTTTTTAGTATTATGTTTATATGTGTAAAGAGACAAAAAGAGTTTTTAGGATGCAAAAAAAGAATAAAACGAATATATTTAATAAATTGGGCAACAAAACAACTGTTGTGGGGATGTTTTTATTTGTTGCATTGATGTTTGGACATTTTAGTATACAGAATCGTAATATGGCCAAACTGTACAAAGATTCACGCACACAGAAAGAAAGTTATAATCGTTCTGCTAAAAACATTGCTATTGTTGGTATGATTCCATTGTTGATAGTTGCTTATATGTTGGCAATCGCTTTTCGTAACGGCAAAAAGACAGAAAAAATAATGAATGAATTAGAAGTAATTGGCAAAGATTATAATTTGGATAAAACAGATTTGTTGAAATTGCTGGATAGTCCATTGATGGAAACAGGGTTAAATGTTATTTCGCATATATCATCAAAAAATCCTAAGTTTTTTGAAATGTTGGCTAACGATGAATTGTCTACGGAAAGTAAGAAATTACATTTCAGATTGGCTGTGTCCATTGTCCAAGGATATTTGAAAAATCGTCCCGCAGAAGAAGAAAAGGTTTTGGACATGTTCAGTGGGCATTTTACAGAATTTTTGAATAAAACGGCTGATTATGAAGATGCTGAATTTGCAAAGGATGCGTTTGACCCAGATAAAAGATTCTTGAAAAATACTAACACTATATCGTTATATGACTATGTAAATAGATTTCATATACCAAGTCCTATTGAACAACAATTTTTAAATAATATGAGAAACCGCCAATTTGAAGACTAATGTTTTAATACATATAAAAAAACCGCCGGTTTGGCGGTTTTTTTGTTCTCGTCAATGCTGAAAAAGTTCCATCTGGCTAGAAGGGGTCGTTATTCTCCCTCCCAACTGGGGGAGTGCGGCGATAGCCGGATGGGGGATTACGGTTCCACCGTATCATCATAAACCGAATACGTAGTATCATTAAATCGTATCTTTAACCTGTGTGTTGCACCATTGTGCATTACAACATTATTTGTCGTCATATTGCCATAGAATATATCATCACCAACCTTGA
>Ga0265301_10000324_pt1 | contig 73117 bp, 59 predicted proteins | sample AusTroGonzalo_MG_2_FD_193488 | JGI IMG/M metagenome (GOLD analysis project Ga0265301, IMG submission 193488) | Bovine rumen microbial communities from tropical cattle in Woodstock, Queensland, Australia - Gonzalo_04 | ecosystem: Host-associated > Mammals > Digestive system > Stomach > Rumen ... | reverse complement strand
CGGGACAGACGAAGGAAGCGGCGGTGTTGCGCAAGGCCGCTGATGAAAGCAAAAGCGCACGGAGCTTGCGGAGCTCAGCATTTTGTTTTCATCAACGCTCGTTATAGCCTTGCGCACACCAAGGCAGCCGCAAGAAGCGGCGACGCAGGGAACACCGATTTCCCCCTCGGTTTTTTATTGGGTGGGTTGTGCGGTGGCCAAGATGCTTAAAGTTCCGTTGATGCTTAAAGATAGAAGTTGTGACAGCCGCTGGCGGGGTTTTTGCTCATCATAAAGCCTGAGCTGTGGGTAAGGCGCGACGGCCTTTCATGAAATTTACGGAGAAGTGATGACTATCAATTACGATGTGGCTGCACTGGGCAAGAGGCGTTTTTGTCTATGCTTACAACAACACATCGTGCTTTCGTTATGCGTGCTAACGTGCTAACGAAGGTGGAGCAAACGCTTCTTGCCCAGGGCAAAGGAGAAGATGAGGCAGGCCGTCGCGCGGCGCTGGGCGGTGATGTCGACGAGCAGAGTGGTCTACCGCAGGAACGAGGACAGCCACCCTGCTCGGCGGCTTGACCGCACAGCTTTGGGGAGGCAAAGTTAAAGCCCAAGCCTTGCAAAAACCGTGACAGCGGCGGCTTGGTCGGCAAAAATGTGTATCTTTGCCATCCCAATCTTCAGAACCATGTTTGTTCCAAAGAGAGATTCCTTAGGCTTTGTTAGCATCAATGATTTCTATGACTACATCAGATGCATCTTTGATGACATCAACAAGAGTGTGGTCAACAAACAGTATTCCGACTATGCGTTGCAGATCAATGCTGAAACGCTGGAGTTCTCCATTAGTCGGATTGATGAAATCACGGTGACCGATGACACCTATCCGCTGAAGGATCTGATAAGGCCTTCTTCTTTTGCCGGTGGTGTCAGCGGGAACTATGAAGCTGTGGAGCAAGTTGTCAGCAAATACCTTTCCTATTGTTGAAGCTTAAAGCGAGAAGTTGATGCAGCCGCTGGCGCGGTTTTTTGCCCAGTTGATGCCTGAGCTTGTGGGTAAGGCGCGACGGCCTTTCATAAAGCATTCTTAGAAGTGATGACTTTCAAATCACCATAGAGCCGGCCTGGGCATGTGTCGTTTTTCTTTTCGGTGGTTTTCGTACCAACGTGCTTTCGTTATTCGGTATTACGAACCGACGAAGCAGTTGGGGCTGGAAAACGACTCTTGCCCAGGGCGATGTAGAAGTAGAGGCAGGCCGTCGCGCGGCGCTGGTCGGTGTTGTCGACGGGCAGAGTGTTCGCCCGCAGGAACGAGGACGAGCACCCTGAACGGCGGCATTACCGACCAGCATTGGGGGGTAAGGTAAAAGCCCAAGCACTGCAAAAACCGTGACAGCGGCGGCGTGGTTGGTAAAAGCCAATAATAAGAGTTATAGGACTGATGGGACTTATAGGACAAGGTTGAGGCTTTCATATGGGAGCGGGGCTGCTGGCATTGGCCGCGGAGAGGAACCCACAGGCGTTTTTGGGCGGGTGACGGGCGACCGACTGCGGCGGGTGTTGCTTATAATCACAACAAAGCATTGAGGCGGTGATTAAGCCAGCGACCTGACGACGGACTGAAAGCGGAGCGAGCAGACGACGCTGGAGGTACGGAGGCGTCGTCTGCCCGACGGAGCGAAAGGTAGTCGTCAGGCCGCGGCACTCTGGCAATGGCTGAGGGAGTTCGTTTGTGTTGGCAACGCCCGTGGGTGACCGTAGCGGCGATTGCCGGCAGCTTAGGCTTGTGCGTCGGCAAGGGATGAACACGCTGTGGAGCACCCCGATGAGGCCTGCAGGATTGGGGGCGGCAATGCCGGACGCGTTAATGTAGCGTAGGCCACAGAGAGGCACGAACCGTGGCCGTAGCGGAATGGTAGCGGCCGAGCACTGACGAACACAAGACAAAGGCTTCGGAGGGGTGCGGAACACCTTGACGGGTTGGGATGGTGATGCTTAAATCAGTTTCTGCATTAAATTCATCAACTCGTTATCATTCTTCAAATCCACCAACAATAGATTATTAAGGCACTTGTGACGTTCCAGCTCTTTCTTCTCCGCTTCAAGCACATAGTCATCAAGCCAACAGAAATCCGAATTAAAGTCAATGGCTTCGGTTTTTAGGGTGTTCCATTGTGTCGACTTGATCTGTTTGAGTTTTTCAATGATACTCTGAGGGAAATATGATGCCAACATTCTGAGTGCATTTGTAGAGTTGTTTTCTCGGCAATGTGTTGTTAGCCAAAAGCAATCGAATCTTGAAAGAATAAAGTCGATTAGTTCAATTGCTCCATCGGCCGCCCTTGGGTTTCGGTTTGTCAGCAAAACACCATCTATGTCAAGATATAGTTTCTTCATAATCAATTTATCTGTAGGTGTTCATCACTGCCAAGTTAGCCAACAAATCAAATTAGTGAATGAGACTTTTTGATTGATAGTAATGGTTTTGACAGGGAATGCTTTTATTCATCCAATGAAAGATGGTTACATTCGGTGTTTCATAAAAGTCATAATAATAAGAAGCAACCGTATCGACAGAGCTAAAATAATAAGATGCACCAATTTGACCTTCCATGTGCATTTGACCTTCAAGACAAGCGACGGGCTTATCTCCTACTTCGGCTTCTTTTGCAAAAAGACTGAGGCGGTACAAATCATCATTCTCGTCATTCATGTCAACACGAGCGAAACCATAAACATCATCGTTTAGCTTCAGTCTATCAACAGGAGTCCAGTCACCTTGAAGCGAGGGATGCAAAGAATTAAGCTCTGCCTGTATCAACGAATCACGCAACTTCTGTTCGGCTGGCGAAGAATAGTTCACGGCAATAACCTCACCATCACTCTCCCAAATTTCACCTGACAATAACATATATCCTCGCCAGCCCATTTGGTCCCAATCATTGTAACTTAACGAATCGACAACTGCCCTAAAACCATCATCAAAAATAAGGTCAAAACATGCAACCATTTCCTGTTTATTGGTGATGTTGTGAAGAGGATATGTCCTTTGCAAAGAATATTGAACCAGGTCTGCGAATGTTTCCTTGTCACCTTGGGCAATGGAAGTCAGAATAAGCTCGTGAATTTCTTTGTCTGGATCATCTACTACAGAAGCATCGTTGGAATCATTGACAGATTGCGGAGCCGATGAATTATTGCAAGAGTTAAAAGCGATAACGAAAAGGCTAATAGCCATTATTTTACATATCAAAGATTTATAGTTCATTGTAGTTGTTTTTGACGATTAACTAAAGCACAAAAGTAAGAAATTTCTATCAAATTTAGAAAAGCTTATGGGTAACGCTTAGGAATTGTATTGTTGGGTCAAAGTATTCTCTACTCAAAGGCTTGTGTTTGGTAATATGGCCTTTTTCGTATTTCTTGATGCTGTCCCAAGTCATATCCATTAAAACCCACCTGTTATCAATATAAGCGGCGGTGATTACATGATTGTGGTCGGATTGGATGTTCTCTTTCGACCACCTCCCTTCCGTTGAACGGCCTAACGCAAAACAGTTGATTGTTTTGGCTGGAATGCCGATGGAAGTGAACATATCAACTGCGAGATTTGCATAGCCGGAACACACACCGATGCCAGATGACAGCACCAATGACGCATCACTGACTTTTGAGTAGTCGAATTTTTCCTTATTCAGCATCTTGTTGTAAGCATCCACGTCGTAACTGATGGTTCTGGAAATGTAATCGTGGATGGCCAAAGCAGCATTGTATGTAGTTGAACTTGTCAAAGTGATTTGCTTGGCAATACGGCTGATTTTACCTGCCGGTTTTTCTTGTGATGCTATCAGACTACATGGCTGGCTTGCCATTTGTTGGAAACACTTAATGTTGTTTTCAAACACGGGCGATTGTTCAAAAGACGCTGAACGGTCAGGGCTTATGACAATCGGTATTTTTGTGAACCAAGGGTTATATGGCTCAAAAGCAAAACCTCGTTTATAGCAAGTCATGGAATACCTGCCAGGATGTATGTATTGCAACTGGATTAGAAACGAGTCATTGGCTTTGTTGATTGGATGACTGTCGAGTCTATGCCCCATGTCATCAACAAAAGAGACCACAATACTATCATACAGGCCGTCTGGAGGAATGTGTTTGATGCAAATAGCATCTTTTTCTGCAACCAACCTGACGTTGTGGTTGCTATTGTTAGATAGATTGAACTCATTCATAATGTACGGATTTTGAATTGTTTCGTTTTTGTAAGCTCATTATAAATCAATACCGAAAACAGCCCTGCTGCCGAAGCGCCCCATGACATTTCAGTTCCTAATCTCATCGAGCCATTTACTTGCTTTCCGTAAGAAGCCCAACAGACTATGACAATTTTACCATCGGACAGCACGGTCCAAAAGTCTTTTTGCCTACTGCTTGTTCCCGTTTTGCCATATAAGATTTTTCCTTCAGGCAAGTCTTTTTTGTATCTATGCAATGTTCCGCCATTGCTTTCGATGGTTTGGTGCAAGGCATTTTTAACCACTTTTACATGGTTCTCGTCCCAAATCCTAATAGTTTTCACCGTGTCGGGATTAGACCCTAAAGACAATGGAACAAAGACGCCATTGTTGAATATAGTCTGATATATTTGAGCCACGGAAAACACGCTACACTCTTTTAGGCCAAGTGGGTAGTTATAACTATCCCAAGAACTTGCGTCATCTGTAGGCAGATTCATCAAGCCATAGTCTTTTTCCAGATTCTGAAAAACAGTATTGGGGTTTAAATCTAAATCGTTGATGTTTGCAAAAGGAGCATTTAACGATTTTGAAAGAATGGTTTCAATACTAACATAACGGTTGCTCCATCCATGGCTGTTGTGAGGAGTTTTTCGGTTTCCAACCTTGCCATCATAGAGCTTGAAATCCTGCGGAGCACCCGACTTTAGCATTTCCAATATTATAGCAGGTTTACCGATGGAGCCGATCGGATATGTGTAGGCGTTAGCATAATCAACCAATTCAGATGACGAAAAATGACCAATGATATTGCCAGTTTTAGCTTCAACAATAAGAGCGGCCACCTGCAGCTCAGAATTGTTCTTGCGAAATACATCTTTGGTTTTTAATAGATTATAAGCTGCAACTAAAGCGTTTTCATTTTCTGTTGTGAGTGTGCAATCGTGTCGGCCTGGAGATTTTATAAAGTACCTTTCAAGCATAACGCGAGTACCAATTGGGATATCGCTCTTGTAGCGACAATTCGTGAAAGCCAATTCTTCTCGTTTTATGGCGTTTAATTCTTTTCTGCTAATAAGGCCTTCATCGTACCAACGAGAAGCCTTGGCCATCAATGCTTCCTTCACGGCTTGCGGATTGTGTTGCACAGCGTTGTATGCAATCCTTGTGTCCTCTCCTTTTACATAGATGCTTCTTGGGAGCGTGTTCACTAAATAGAGCTGCTGGGCATAATTGAGTTGGCCAATGGGCTTACCGAAGGCATAGAGGGCGCTCGCGTTTAGGCCGCGAAAACCAGCAAATGTGCCGTGAAAGCTTGCAATATTGAGATACCGTTCCATGATGTTTTCGGGTGTTTCCTTTTGTGAAATCATATAACCCGAAACCATTTCAGCAAGTTTCCGTGACAAATCGCGTGGAAAGCCATCCGCATCGATGAATGTGATGTTCTTACAGAGCTGGGCATTGATATTGGATCCTCCTCTGCCACGCAAAACGGACAGACTAATGCCATGCCAATTACTGGTATTGGGAAGAAGATCATGTTGCTGATAGAAAAACCTGTCTTCTTGAATTACAAGGATTTTCTTGAAAAACTCTGGTACTTCATCATAGTTTACTGGAGTATAGTAGTGGTCGTGTTCCTCATCGATATAAAGCCAGTTGCCGTTGGCATCAACTACAGAGCTGTTTTCAACGAAGTTGTCGCAGTTGATGTCTTTCGGGAAACATGTTATGGCCATGAAAGCCAAGGCAACCACAGCTGCTGAAGCTGTGATTGCCTTAGGCAGTGAAGTTAGCACCCATCCGATATAGGCAAAGCATTTTTCTGCTGGGGATGTGGTCGTATTGCCTTTAACGATGATGGTGACAATGTAACTGATACCCATTGTAAGGAAGTAGATGACCGTGATGCCGAATACCATGAGGCACACGGCCACTGCTATGATGAGTAACAACATGAATAGCTCTTTAGGGTAAGCGATGCCAAACGCGACAAGCAAGGCACCAGTCAATATCAGCCCTATGATGACTGGTAGCCTTAGCTTGTTGCTGAATGGTTTGCGGATGCTTATTGGCTCGGAAGCTGTGCTAGCGAAGACCACTGTACCAAGCAAATTGAAGCTGTCCGCAAACACTTTTTTCATAATCAATATTGCTATCCCCAAAACTATGATAAATGCGCTCATCAGCGTGGTATTACTTCTAATCCATTGCAGTCCGATGAAATAGGGCAAGGAAAGAAGCAAACCCGTTGCATAAGCCAATAATATCATCTTCCAACCAGACGACACCATCTTTTTTTCGACTCGGTTTGTGACCAGGTATTTGTCGATGGCGGTATTCAACAGGTCTTTGTTTGAATGTAGCAGCCTTACCTCTTCGAGCGTAAGCAAGAAGAGGATGTAACTGAACTTATCCAGCAGTAGATATGCTATGTTTCCAACGTTATTGGCCATTTTTATATCTTGGATATGGCAAACTATTTCTATGGCTATAAGAAGAAAGACACCGATTGAGCTGAAGTAAAAAACATCGGCCTCTTCGTAACAATCGCCCCCTGCTTTTTTATTGATGCTAGTGAACACGGACTTGATACCGCATATTATAACAAGGACGGCGACCATCTTTAATGCTGGATTGAGGAAGAATAACAACAAGTGGTTCCTCGAACTTTGTAGTTCTGTTGTATAAGTTGAGAATACGCCTCGCAGGGCTGTTGTAAATTGTGCGATGTCGTTGGTGGTTATCATCGCCACAAGGATGGTAGCCGCCCCTTTTAGGACTGAGGCAGATGTGGCGATAATCAGTGTAACCAGCAAGGTTACGGCCAATTCACAGTAGTAGTCAATGCCTTGTTTGCTGCAGAACACTTCTCGGCTGTGCCTTAACCACAAGCGGGAAAAGTCACGCATGATGCCGAAGCCTGTCAGTAGCAGAAACGCCAGCAAGGCTATAAGGGTGATAATAAGAATGTTAATCATGGTAGATGGTGATTTTGTTACTCAGGTTATCTATAAAGGTCACGGGGGTGGTTACACCAAGTTGGCGCATGAACTCACTGTAAAACAACTTTAAGTCAGCGGTATTTTTTACCTTTTCATTGGGTTTGAGGACGATTACCACTTGTGGATCAGAGGCGGATATCTGCTGCATTGCGGCACTCAGAAGGACAGGATCGACTTTTGAAATAAGCTTTTCGACTGCCTGTTCAGTGTTAGGTATGTTACGATAGAAGTTGGCGTAAACGGTCTCTAAGCCATCAGTGCAGATGACTAGTATTTCGTTAGTTTCAGTCATTTCTTTAAATGCCTTCAAAGTGACATCGATGATTGGAGAGGCTTTTTGGGTTTCGGAGAGCACTTCGTAACGAGCCAACTCTTCCTTAATCATTTCGAGGATAGGGCGCGGATTACGCTGACGCTCGGCCTCTCTTCTAGAAACATTTTTATCGGTCAAAGCAATGGACCTGGTTTGCAATGACAGCTGGTCGCTTTCATCTATAGGGCCCATGCATACTGTGAGAGATTGACCAAGGTCGATTTTTCCAAGGCCTGTGCTGGTGAAGAACGCATTAAGGTTGGCGTTAAAGTCATCCACTATAGAGGTGGTGATGGGTTTGTCCGTCACATCGACCAAGAACGTTACGGTTACGGCTTTTTCATTGACCTTGGGCTCTTGACAGCCGGTGATGAATATGTTAAGTGCGAGAAAGCACAAGATTGAAATCAGGTTTTTCATGATGTTATGTGTTTTGTTTTGTTAGTATTATCTTTGAGACATAAGGGATTGGCAACGGTCTTTGATGTCCTCCTTGGTTGCCGGTTCATAATGGAAGGACGAAGCATCTTCTCCGAGCTTGTAGGAAAGATTTTTTGCGAGGAGAGGTTCGTAGTTTTGGTTGTCGGAGACCCTATCATCGTACCAGGCATCTTCTTCGATCAAGTACTGATTCACCTTTTGAATAAGCTGTTTCTTCCTCAGCTCTAGGGATTCAAACTCTTTGTTGATGTTGTTCAAATAGTTGTTAAAGTCTGTCGTTCTGGCGATGCATCTTTCTTGCAGTTTGGCCAACTTGTTTTTCAGGCTGGCCCTATAAAGAGCCTCCATTTCTTTATCAGCATCTTTGAAGCTGTTGGAGTCGTGGTCAACCGACGAAGGGACTGAGGGCTCATCATCTTGCTTATTCTTACCATCGATAGTGATGATTTCTGCCATGAAGACAAACAGAGTAGCAATGATAAACTCAATCAAGCCTGGGTTGTAGATAAGGTTGGCCAAAATACTCGCATTGTTGGTCTCCACCTCTGCTGATTCAAGTGAAGTAAGACTGAAATTGGAGCTGGCGGGTGACGAGACATCAAAGTTAATAAACGCCACGGCGATAGCATGAAGCAGACAGACGAGGCTCATCAGGAAACACCCAACGAGCAACGCTTTGACGGATTTGAGCTGTGTCTTCAAATACTTGAAGTAGAGGATGCAGGTAAAGGCATAGATGACGAGGATGTAGGCGAAACGCCACAAGATGGCATCCATGGGGAGATTTTCCTTTTGCAGGTTGATGGTGGCGAAGTAAGTGATGATTTCGGCGACGAAAGCGACCAACATGAAGGAGAGGAACTTCTTCATGCCGTGCTTTCTAACTCTTTTCTTGGGAGCTGGCGTGTCAGGGACAGGCTGTTCGGATTCATCCTGTTCCAATTGGTCAAGCTGCTTTTTGGTCTTGTTGAACTCTTCCTCATCGACTTGTTGCTCTTCCTTGTATTTCAAGGTTTCTTCATTGAGTTGATCGACACGGATTGCACGCTCTTCATTGCAAAGATCCAGCTCTTTTTCGGCTTCTTCAGATGCATCTTGTATCTGACGCAATTCAGGAATGTGGGTCTTCAACATTTCGTCTTCCCCATAGGTGAAGGAGCGTTTCCCTGAAGCATCCCTCTTTGGGAGCTTACGGCCTTTGGAAATGATCAGGTTGGCATCAGTATTGACAAAAGTCAGGATTTGTTTAGATGAACTCATGGCTTTAGGTATTAAAGGGTTATTGAATAGCAGAGGGTATTCCGTATTTGGCACAAATAATTCGGACGGTAATCAGCGTGTCGCTGTAACGAGGGTAGGTCAATGGAGCTTGGCTCTTTTCTTTTTTTTGTCTAGACCAGGAGCTTTCAGGGAAGTCGTGGTCAAATTGCGCTGTTTTTCTCATAGGGCTTATATTTTTAGATGTGTTTAACTTTCGACTGCAAAAATATTGAGCGCGGGATAGGCAAACTCATAGGATGCCAAGTGGATAGACGTTCGTCATACGCTCAAAAAACCAAATGCAAAAATAGACCTCGCATGAGGCCTGTTTTTATAGGAATCTTATAGTACAGCGAAATTAAAGCTACAGGGAGCCAAGTTTTAAAACAACATCCAAGCGGACAACATGGAAACTCAGTTATGAGTTATTGGACCAGTACGAATAATGTTGCTACGGATGTGTTATTTTATAGGATTGTTCTATTGTATCCAAGCAATCCACCAAAACCACACCTGCGACCTCAGCGATTTCCTTCACCTTGGTATGGCCGACAACCTGTATGACAGATGTGCTACGGTATAGGTTATGAAGGCAGAGTGATTCTGGTCGTACCCATATAGGTGAATGATGAGGGTCGTTGCCGTAGCAGTCCGTTCCGTAACAGTTAGCGGAAAAAGAAAACACCTTTTTATCCTTGTTCCATAAGTCATTTATGGCCACAGCCATGCTACGCGGCTTAATGTCGGCCACATCGGGTAGATAAGCGTTTTTCCATTCGCGGGTAATCCCTGCATGACTAACCAGATATTCATTGCCAATAGCGTAGGCGACACCATGAAACAAGTCAATGGATTTCATCAGCAACCATGAGATGGTTTGCGCATTTTTATTGTCAAACCGATTGGATTCTTCAAAAATACCAGGGAGATATTCATAATCATGGTTCCCATATAGAAGCACAACATTCTCGGGATGCTTCTTCTTATACTCTATGATTTCCATGAAGTTATACTGCAAATCCATGAAATGAATCCTATCGTACGGGTCGAAGTAGTCACCGACAAAGATATTTATGCAGCTCTCATCAACGAGACGTTTCCAAGCGTCTCTTCCATGAATATCGCCGATGATGTTGTAGGTGGGCATAACCTGACTTGTTTCTGGAGGGTGCAAATTTAGTCAATTATTCCCGAATAATCTTTCATCCTATGAGAATCCGATATTTAGGAGGCTGAAACCAAAGGTAATTTTGCCGCATTAACAAGAGACACTAACCATAATAATCACACAACTATGAAAAAGAACAGTAAACCACAGACAAGAAGCAAGGCCAAGGAGAAACAACTACAAGAGAAAAAGTACTTTGGTCTCACTATTCACAGCAGGAAATATCGAGATGTTGAACTGATGCATTTTGGAGCCATGTTGTTTCTCTGCCCTGACATCTCTCCTGACCATGCAAAACATTTCATTGACAGATTTGAAAAAGAGGAGTTTTCTCTAGAGCATATTAATAAGGTGACGGCATGCGGCATTCAAGAAGTAGTCGATAATAAAAATGCCTTGCCTAAAAAAATGACAGAGAAAATAAAAGAGTGGTTCGATGCATTCGGGGAACTCACTACAGCTGATTATGACTACATCAATGAGCACTATGGTATTCTCCAAGAGGAGTTGCTGGCTTCCATCCCCAAAAGCTACTCGTTCAAGAATCCAAAGGAACTCTATTCGGCAGTTCGACAATACATTCTGGGTCAGGATGAGGCTTTGGAAAAAATGGCGGTGATGTTCTTTCTGCAATCCATGTGCAGGGACAAAAACATCGACACCATTGCCAGATCCATGTTGTCGATTGGGCCTACTGGGTGCGGCAAAAGCGAGTCTTTTCGGAGGATGGGAATGATTTGTGGCCTTCCTGTCCTTATCGTCAACTCATCCCACTTCACTGCAGTGGGTTGGAAAGGTCCTAACTTATCCGACCTTGTTCTTCAGTTCATGACAACCCATGGCTACCAACCAAAAGACCTGAAATATCTTGTGTTAGTCATAACCGAGTTTGACAAAATTGCGCATCATGGTAGTAGAATAACCTCAGAATCGGGAACTGACGGAGATTATGACCAGATGCGGCAAGTTATGGACCTTCTTGACAAGGGTAATCACATGATGCTTGAAAACGGCATTGACCGGATGAGTGGCACTGTTAATAACACAAGAATCTGTACCGACAATTGGCTGGTCGTATTGGATGGAGCTTTTGAGGGTATGGAGGAAATCATCAAAAAACGGCTACAGCTTCAGGACACAATAGGTTTTTCCAAAGTTGCCAATGACAAAAAGACCCCTAAAAACATTCTAAAACACATTGATCCTGATGACCTTGTGCAATGGGGATTCTTGAAGGAGCTTGTGGGCAGAATTACAACGATATGTGTGCTTAATCCGATTACCAAGGAAGTAGCTTACCAAATACTGACACAGGCAAAGGAGTGCGAGCCTCAAAAGCATGTCAGTTTTTGCAGATTAACCAACATTGACTTAAAGTTCACTGATGGTGCCATGATGAGCGTTGCAGACTATATTGCGCATAATAAATATGGCTTTCGCTCGGCGGAAAAGGCTTTCGCCAACATCATGGAGCCAATCTATCTTGAGCACTTGAGCAAGATGGCACAGCCCCACAACACAAAGGTCATCATTGACAGAAATTTCGTAAACCAACAGCTTAAAATCAAATAACCATGAACAGCATAGATGATTTTATGGATGTTAAGCCATCGTTTTCCGTGAACAACTCTTACCTGGAACAACTATCGTTTGAGTCATCTCCAGAGTATGTTTTAGAGTTTGACCGTAAACCTGTGATACATTCTTTCGTGGAAATCATAGAAAGGAACAAAGGTTCACAGCTTTACAACGTCAAACTTCATACGGATGTCTCTTTGATAACAAAGGAAGATCACACGGCCTTTACAGTGTCGCTCGTGTATTCGGCGTTTGTAATTGTAGATTGTGACCCTGACGATGAAGCGTATGTGTACAACACCCTTCATTTAGGTGTTCCCCAGTTTTTGCTTGACCCCATACGTGCCATTGTATGGCAGGTCAGTAGTGAGTCGGGTTACCCCACAATGTTGAAGGACGACACATTTAGCGAGCCGTTACCAGAAGGCGAAACAATCTATGAATCCATGCCATTTAAGGAAGAGGAATCCGTGGATGAAGATGATGCATCGGGAGAGAAGTTGATGCAGGAGCTCTATTCAAGGCTGACGGAAGATAGATTTGGCCATCCAGTTAACAAAGATAATGGAAGGGTAAATTTCCAGTCTGTCATTGATGAAATTGGGGACACTGAAGAAGGTGACACGTTTTTACAAACGTTTTGGAATGCGTTAAAAGTTAATGGCTTTGATAGCTTTGAACAAATACCAGCCTATTATCCATACTTTTACTTCCTGTTTCCAGTGGCATACAATCATCCTGAATTAGAGAATGTTGATGAGGAAGTGTGGCCCATGCTGTTTCGCCTGCTTTTCGGGAACACAGCAGCCAGATGCACTTTAATCAACGGCGAAGGGGCACTACCTGAGCTGAAATTCAGCTATGAAATCTTCAATGATGTTTGTGTCTCAGAACTGGATGTCGATCAGTTAAAAGATTTGCTTTATCGTTTGATGACTGATGCCCTTTGCGATGTTTCCGTGACACTTTTTCACCCAGATGACCCGACTAATTTTGAAATAGATTTGCCGCCAGGAAAACTGATTTCCAAAGAAGACTTCTATAGGTTACACAATTACTATCCTGGCATTGGTTCAGAAGAGAAAGGAGCCTATATTGAGAAACTTTATTCAATGATAAAAGAATGCGATATCCAAACCTTTTTGTATAGGTTGTAATGAGCGAATTTGTATTTTTGCCGAAATAAATAGAAATAAATAATTATAGTCATGGATAAGAAAAAGATAATTGTCTTTTGGGACAATAAAGGTATTGCTAAAGCTTTGAAAGAAAACAAAGAATTCATTGTGTGCGTAAGCCAAAATGAGTTCCATAGCCTGAGTAAAAAGGCCTTGAAGGAAGCCAGGGGCTTTCTTGTTTTGTGCGAATTGAATTGGAATCACGAAAAAGCGTATGTTCACCGTACTGAGTTTGGAGGTATCAGATTGATACAACGTTTCATTCGCGATAAAATGAATCTGAAAGCACCGGTGGTTTTTACCTCAAATGATACTGCGAAGAACATTTGTGAGGCAAACCCTGAGAATAAGATAATTAGAACACCTGCTTTGAAACATTTCTTTGTTGATATTAGGTCATTAGATAATCCAGCAGAAGATCTTTATCATTGCTTTGACCCATTGGAGGATATGACAATGACAGATACCGAGCTTGCCTACACCAAGCTTCTATTCTGTGACATGAAGGGCCTGATTGTGCAAATCAATCACGTCTTGGAAGGACGCTCTAAAGCTGAGCAGGACAAATACCGCAAGGACATTGAATATGTTCTGAAGGAACAATTCAACAATGACGAAGATTTGATGATACAATATCGCAAGGCCAAGGATTTGAGTGATTTCTGCAAAATCCTTATCGCCCGCTTTGAAGCCACCGATACTCGTCAGGTTTATGATGGTTTTCTACATGAAAAGAATCATAAAACCATTAGAATCCTTTTGCTGGAGGACGAGCTGGAAAAGGACAACAATGTGGAAAGATTTGTCAATTATATAAATAAATTAGAGCAAAAAGCAGCAGCAGAGGGAACGAAGCCGTTGTTCCAAATAACCGTTGAAAAAAACACGGACGATATTGCCTATGACCCTCAACATGATCCATTGGCTTCAGAAAGGAAGCACAGTATGGTGGAATTTGACGTGTTTATTAGCGACATCGAAATTTGGGATAATGATGGCGATTTGGTGACATTGGGCTTCAATGTTGTTGAAGCGATGGCCAGGGAATCCAAGAGACCCTTGTATTACATCGTTACCAATGTTTCGCGCAGTTTCTATGACCAAATTAAAATCCCATACGTCAGGAGGATTCGCCTTAAAAAAGAGGTGTTTGGAACCGAAGAAAGCATCGAGACGTTTTTGTACGGCATCAAGGAGGTTTTTGACAACCGTGAAGCCGAGGCTGCTGAAAAAGAATACAAGTGTGAGACATTGTTCAACACAATGGAGGCCTTTATTAAAAAGAAAGAAACATTTTCTCAGCCCAAACAATTTGGCAAGCCATTCACGGAAGAAGGCGCACCATTGATTCCAATTCATTCCTACGATGACATCGAGAATGATATTATCAAGGTGAAATCGCAACAACTGATTGAATACTTCATGTCATTGTTCAAAGCTAACAGATTTGAGAATCCCCAAGGGGGAGCCCAAAACCTTAAAGTTTACAATACGAATTGCTCAAAGATGCGGGAGTATATTAAGTCTACCATTGGGCTGGGCAACGGAAATCTCGATAAAATCGTTGCCAAACGCATGAAGAACAATCAGGATCCTTCTGATGAGGACATCAGCAATTTTGTTGTCAGGTTGGTTTTGCGCAGGTTCTTCTTGTATGTCAGATGGTTTGTTGAGCAATGTGGCGTAATGCAATCTTTCGAAAAGATTAGAAGGACACGAAGTTTTGAAGAATTCAATAAAAGAAAGAAATTCACCATCAACGATATTGCTTGCAGAGCCATTAGCGACCAACACAAGACATTGACAAGAAAGGACAATGAGGGCGAGAAGATTGAAGGGAAACCCCAAACCCATTGCCTTGACGAAACCTTGCTTTTTGCGATTCGCGACACTTTGCGTTTGACGGATAAGGAGGAGGCTTTTGTTAGTGGGTTAAAACAGCAGGAGCTTGATTGGTCAAGCATCACCAAACAGTAAAGTGTCCTATAACCATCCTATAAAAACCCAGTAAACAAGTACCTTAATTTTGTGCTCGTAATTCATATCGTATTAACATTAAATCATTAAAGCTATGAAACTTAAAACGAAGCGCACAAAGTTACTCATTAAGAAGTACTTGTTTTACATTGTCGTATTGACGGCCAGCTTTTTGCTCGGCAACCTCATTTATGATGCCGTTGACCTTATCGGTGAAAAGCGTTCCGAAAAGAGACTCGCCAATAGGGGTGAATATCTAACCGACAACCTGAACACCAGAATCCTGGACAACGGAAGGGTTGAAATTTTCAAGCCTCAACTTAACAAAGTCATGGGGTGCTATGACATGGTTGTTGCCCAGGATTATGGTAGTTCCATCTGCGAGATGTTTATGAACTCTACCATGGGTTCGGTGTTGGTACGCGAAAATGGTCTTTATGGATACATTGACCCAGTTACAGGGGAAGTGATGATGGAACCACAGTTTATTATGGCATGGGACAGCGACCCGATTAGTGGCATTGCCGCCTGTATTAACGATGAGCTGAAGCTGGGATTTGTCAATATCGAGACCAAGCAGGTGGTCATCCCCTTCCAGTTTGAGATAGACTCCATTTATCTCGATCCAGGATGGCGGAATGGTTATCGTTATTTTGACTTTATTTTCCGAAACGGGCTATCGCTTGTACCTGGACCCAATGGTAAGGTAGGCATTATCAATGAAGCCGGTGAAATTGTCGTTCCCATTGAGTACGATGAAATCGAAGTAAAGGATTATGGCGTGCTTGGTCATTCATGGGATAAACTGTGGTATTCTGAAACAATGTCAAGTGTGGTGCAACGCGACTATCGGGATGATTACTGTTTTGACAAACCGGTCATTCTGATGAAAAAGGATTCCACTGGCGTTGCCCGTTATGGCATTTTTGACAAGAATGGTGTGATAAACATTCCAGTGGAATACGACCAGATAGCCTTCTCTGATAGCGACGACAAAGTATTATTATTCTGTCAAAAAGGTGGCGTTGTAAAAGCCGTAGATAAAGATGGAGTCCTTTTGGAGGATTTCTGTTTCTTAGAAGACTATTCTTACGAGCTTGGAGGTGTTACGGTGCTTATGGATCCTGAAGAAAATGCATCGCCGTATATTATGTATAAAACCTTAAATGGTTTTGCGGTGATGGGCACTGACTTCAAGACGGTTATTGAGCCGAACGGTTACACAGACATCCAATACCTTGGCCACGGGCTTTTCGCCTGTGAAGGAGAAGATGATTTCGGTGTAATTTTGAAAGATGAAAAGTTTAAACTATGAGAACAAAACACAGAATAGAAGAAGTTTTGGAAATTGAAAGCAGCGATGAGTTTGTCGTTAAAAAAGTCCATAAAACAAAAGAGAACGCAGCAGCCGATTATATTGAATACGTCGATAATAAAGGACTCTATTTGCATTTTCATTATGACAACAACACCAAAGAAGCGTCATTGTATTCTGTTTTTACACAACGTAAGGGATATTTAAATGTTATTATTCCAGATTGCGTATTGGGGTATGTTGTAACTAGAATTGGAGAACGCTGCTATCTGGCACATGAGGAGAACATTGTGTCGGTTTGTCTTCCCAACACTTTGAAAAGCATTGGAAATTATGCATTTCGTGGCCTGATCAATTTGGAATCAATAACTATACCCGAATCAGTAATAGAAATAGGCGATGAGGCATTTGCTCATTGCGCATTGACCAAAGTGTTTATTCCGCGTTCGGTAACAAGCATCGGCAATGGAGTTTTTATGGGTTGTGACAGGTTGGTATCAATAATAATAGACAAGCATAACTCCGTATATGACTCTCGCAAGAATTGCAACGCAATAGTTTCAAAAAAAGAAAATAAAATAATAGCTGGATGCAAAACGACACAAATTCCGCAATCAGTTTTAGAAATCGGAGACAAGGCTTTTGAGGATTGTGATTTACTGAAAATCAAATTCCCCAATACTCTAATAAAGATTGGAAATGATGCCTTTAGATCATGCGCCGGATTGTCACAAGTTTTCATCCCGAAAAGTATTAGTCATATAGCATCAGGGTGTTTTGCTGGTTGCAAAAGATTGTCTTCCATCAGGGTCTCTAAGAGCAATCAATTCTATGATTCCAGAGGCAATTGTAACGCCATTATTGAGACTGCCACAAACATTCTTGTCCAAGGTTGTTATAACACATGGATTCCTGATAACATCACAAAAATAGGTGCCAACGCTTTTGAAGGTTGTGATTGCTTTTCTTCAATTGTCATTCCAAACTCTGTCACAGAAATCGAAGCCAATGCGTTCGCTCAATGTTATAATTTGGAGGAAGTGGTTTTGTCAGATAGTATTACAAAAATAGGAGAAAATGCTTTTTCAAATACTTGTTTGTTTTCACTTGAAATCCCATGTTCTTTGACACAGATGGATTTCCCCTATTTTGACAACAAACATTTGCTTAGTATAAAAGTTGATGCTGACAATAGAGTGTATGACTCTCGTGACAATTGTAATGCCATTGTTGAAACACAAACCAATAAACTAATTCTTGGTTGCAAGAATACGATAATACCTGATTCAGTGGAAGAAATTGACTATTTTGCATTTAGTTTCACCAAAATAGAAGAAATAAGCATTCCAAAATCCGTACACACCATAAACCAGTTTGCCTTCTTATGGTGTTTCGACTTAAAAAGAATAATAATTAGCGACCCTTCTTTACTTGCGGACACAGGTATCGTAGATGAAGTTGAAATAATCAGTCCCAATCAACAACATGAAAAACACTAGTAAAATGAAGCACAAAACTACAAATAGGAAAAAAGGCAAACAAGTTGAAGACGATCCTTACTATTATACTGGAAATAATTCCAGTGACGCTTTAACAATGGCTATGTGTGCAGTTGAGCATGGGGATGACTCGCATGATAGAAAAAGAAATGATTTCTATGAGGCTTTGACCATGGTGCTGAATGGTTTTAAGTATGGGGTTGAAATTTGGGATGACTCTTACATTCGCATGAGCGATTTGTTGCTTACGATGATTGAAGACCGCCTTTCAAGTTTTTACGGCTTACGGTTTGTAAAGTTCATCAACATCTTTAATAATTCGTCTAAAGATCAACTCTTTAACTTAGAGTGCTATTTGGATTTTGTCCATAGCGTTGGCGGAACAAAAAGAATAAAAAGAGGAAAAAAACTGATAACGAGCGATAGAAAAAAAGTCGATGTGGGAAATGCCATGTTGAGCAATTTGATTGAAATGTCGAATTTGCTGCATGACTATAATATGCCTTGTAAACAATTTGAATATTGTCTCTCTTTTCAGCATAAAATACTCACGACTGAGAGCAATACAGTCCGAAAAAAAGAAAACTATGGTTTTGTTTATGGTGATAATATTGACAGTTTAACAAGGGGCCTCAAAGAACCATTTAATAGACTATTGAGAAGTGTTGATACTTGCTATGATAAAACCGATAACGGACTTACACATTATTTGTTTTTCATGGGTAGTCCATGGTTGAAAAGCACACCATGGATGAAACATGATGACAATTATTTTCCTGAACCACCAGATGACAAAGATGATATTTGGAAATATTCAGTATGTGCTGTTGTTGGAATAGATAGCAGAAAGGAAGAAGCTGAAACCATCAAGGATTTCGTCCAACACTTTCAGTCGTTTATAGAGCAATTGTCTTTTGTCATCATCGAGGATGTTCATGGCTATAAATTGCGCCAAACCGCTGTTGTGGCCTCTGTCGCTCAAGTCATGGCTCGTAACATGAGCCATAATATCGGGTCGCATGTATTCAGTAATCTTATCAGCAATGACGTTTACTTCAAACTGACAGACAGGAGAATATTAAGAAACGATGCTTATCTTTCAATTTGTGACGCTAAAAGCATTTATCCAAAGGAACAGGTGGAAGTCGTTAAAAGCAATGTCAACAACATCCAGTTATCTTACTTTAACCAATACCTAAAGAGCCGCATGGATTACCTTAGTGAGGTTACATTCGGCATTTCAAACATGCTTACAACGAAATACATGTATAGCGATGTTTTCAAGGAATTGGATCGAGAGAGAATCTTGCTCAACTATATTTCGGGAATCCAAGGCTTCAAATATACTTTCCGCCTTAAACGCAATGGAACTGTTTTGTCAAACGAGAACGACATTGCCATTGCGTTTCCAAGTGATGTGCTCGGGAACCAGGCGTTTTACAACATTATTGAAAATGTTATTCGCAATACTGCAAAACACGCCTGTAACAACAAACGGGAAGTCGTTACCTTTACCATTGAGTTTACCGACATTGAAGACTTTCCAGATGCAGAGTATTACTGCGTTGAAATCGACAATGGCATAGAGGAATCGGATATTGATGAATTGGTGAAAAAACAAAACATACGCATCAATGCCTCTGTGCTTGATAAGGACAACAATCTTCGAAGCCACAGCCTAGGTTTGCTTGAAATGAAAGCTTCAGCAGCATTTCTACGTCAAGTTGATATTGCAAAAGTGGATTCATACGAATACCACTTTGATGACAAGGATGAATTTACTAACAAACATGGCAACCTTATCCTTCTCAAAGCCATCAATAAAAACGGAGCCTTGGGTTATCGTTTCTTGCTTCAAAAGCCGAAAGAGTTCTTGTTTGTCGGCGAATGGGGTGTTGATGGACACAAAAAGACAGAATTGCTTAATTGTGGCATCCGCTTTATTGAGTCGGATGGTTTCGTCAATGCCATGGAAGACGGTGTCTCGTTTGCTCATCCTTTCCTCATATTCAGAGACAATGTTTCTGACCAGGTGAAAGAATTTCTCTCAGATGATAACGACTGCAAAACCTTGTTGCCTGTGCGAAAAATGGAATTGGACAGTGAAGACGCTAATTCCTTAATCGAAATGATGAGCACAGCGGAGAAGCATGAGATTGTCAAACTCTTGAAAGATGTTGTCTGGACCAAGTATTTTGAAAACGTAATTGCAAAAGACTTGAAGAATCCAAACAACGTTGAATCTATTATAGTGACGGAATTTGACGGCTTTTCAAACCCCATAAACAATCAGGTTGTTTTCCTTAACCATGCCACAAAACCGCAGCATGAGGAGTACTGGAAATTATTCAAGGAGGATCATTCGTTTGAGGGATGGGTGGAGAACTTGTCGAGCAGGACAAGTACCAAACTACCTGAGTTTAGCAAGTATTCCATCGGTACCGATAATGCGGTCAGTGAATATGTGAGGAATATCGAAAACGAGAAGCCTTTGAATTACGAAATCTTTGAGGCATATCACAACAAGGTCTTAGCATTGGATGAGCGTATCCAGAAACTATCTAAAGCAAGCTCGGAAGGCTCCTCGAGCGATGGGGATAAGATACCGTCTTCTGATCTTTTTAAATCGACAAACGTGCTCATTCCTGATACGCCTCTTGACCCCAACGCCTTTGATGAGGAAACCATTGCTGAGATTGAACAATTCATCGAAAACAATATGGACAAAGCATATATCCTCATCCATTATGGTATATTAGAGCGAATGTATGGAAATGAAGCTGTCATCACTGAAAAGCTCAATATGTGGTCGGATGGCTCGAAAAGGTTGGTGGTGACCAGTGGACGTGGCGCCCATTCCCTTACGCTACCGCCATCGGTTTGTTTCGTCAATCTGTCATCCGTCCTTTATGCCTTTACGGAAAACAGAAACAAGTATATCATCAATAATTTGTTGAACCAAGCGAGAAGGAAAAATGAATAAGAAGGGAAAGATAATGAACCGTGAATATGAGGCCTTGATGGACAAGCACCTTGAAGAGAATATTGCCTCCCCGACAAATGCCGATGTCGTTTCATACGCCTTCAACATTGTCTTTTGTAGCATATCTTCTGATTTTGCAGAGCATCTTGAAGTGACGAATCCAAAGGCAATAAACGATGCTTTTTGGAATGCCGTCTATGAAAATCGTGATGTGTTGATGGAATCTGATTTCAGTTTTATCAAGTATATCCACATTTTCAATTATGCAGACGAGCACGACATTGGTTTTGTTGAGCTATATCTGGATTTTATTGAAGGCCGGCTGACTGATGACAGAGATTATGTTGGGAGAGACAATGGCATATTTGATAGTGACTCATTGGTGAAGTTTTTCGGAAATATTGGTTTTTCCGGAAGTGATTTCATAGAGCTTTGTAACGATGAGAATTGTGCCATTTACAATCCACTTGTTTATTCAACCGTGTTGTCAAAGCAGGGAAACGGGAAAAACAGCTATCGATTCGGTGAGTTTTTCAGTAGTCATTTCATTTGGGATCAGAAAGACGGAAAGGATGACACCGAGCTTCAGGAAATGATGGAACAATGGCTGGATAATTTTGAAGCGAAAAAGGGCGACAGGGATTCAAGTGTGACCAATGTATTTTTCGTTCGGGGAGAGAGCGGAAACCATAAACTATTTGGTGAGAATGAGCAATATGTACTGTATGCCAATGTAGGCATCGACGGCAGCAAAGTGAATAAAGCCTGCATTAAAGCATTCCTACAACAATTTAAGGAGTTTATCGATAGAATATCCCTTAATATCATTGTCTGTATTAAGGAGTACCAAAAACGACAGAATGCCGTCAGGACATCCATTGCCCAGGTAATGGCACGCAATCTGGCTCACAACTATGGAGCGCACGTGATTAGCAATCTGGTCAATGATAGTGTCTATGCGAAATTGAGTGATGAAGAGATAAAGGAGTCTTTGACTAAGTTTGCATCTAGTAATAATGTATTTCAAAAAGGCAAAAACCTTCAACTCCCCTACTTGTTTCAATACCTAAAGAGTCGCATGGATTATCTTAGCGAGGTCACTTTTGGTATTCCAAATATGTTGTCCACAAAATATGTGTATGGCGATGTTTGCAAGGAATTGGATCGTGTGAGAATCTTGCTCAACTATATTTCCGGCATTCCTGGATTCAGATACAATTTCTGTTTGAAACATAATGGCGAAGTGCTTACAGATGAAAACGACATTGCCATTGCGTTTCCCAGTGATGTGCTCGGGAACCAGGCGTTTTACAACATCATTGAAAACATCATTCGCAACACGGCAAAACATGCTTGTAACAACAATCAAGAAGTCGTCATTTTTACCATCGAATTTACCGATGTTGAAGACTTCCCTGATTTCTACTGCGTTGAAATCGACAATGGCTTAGCTGAAGCTGACATTGATGAATTGGTGAAAAAACAAAACATACGCATCAATGCCTCTGTGCTTGATAAGGACAACAACTTAAGAAGCCACAGCCTTGGCATGCTTGAAATGGAAGCTTCAGCAGCATTTCTCCGACAAGTTGACATTGCAAAAGTGGATTCATTCGATTACCACTTTGAAGACAAAGATGGACCAAAGAACAAGTTTGAAAACCTCATACTTCTAAAAGCCATCAATAAAAACGGCGCATTGGGTTACCGCTTCTTTATGCAAAAGCCGAAAGAGTTTTTGCTTGTGGGAGATTTTGACGTAGCGGTTCCCAAAAAAGATGCAGCCGGTAAAGAAGGTGTCCAATTTATAAGCGAAGAAGAATTTGCCAAGGCATTAAGTGAAGGCAAATCATTTGCGCATCCTTTCCTTTTGTATCACTACAACATTTCTGAGCAAACGAAAGAACTTCTATCAGATGGAAGCGACTGCAAAACCTTATTGCCTGTTAGGAAGTTGAGATTGGGAAAAGAAGATGAAAAGTCAATAACAAAAATCATCAACACATCCAAACGCAATGAGATTGTTAGGCAGATGAAAGAACACGTATGGATTAGTTATTATGAAAACATAATTGTAAAGGAGCTGAAGAATCCAAACAATAAAGAAACAATAATAGTTACCGAATTTGACGGTTTTTCCAGTCCTATCAACAATCAGGTTGTTTTCCTTAACCATGCCACAAAGACACAGCATGAGGAGTATTGGCAACTATTCAGGAAGGATCCTTCGTTTGAAGGATGGATTGAGAATTTGTCAAGCAGGACAAGCACCAAACTACCTGAGTTTAGCAAGTATTCCATCGGTACCGACAATGAGGTCAGTGAATATGTGTTGAACATCGAAAATGTGAAACCATTGAATTATGAAATCTTCGAGGCATACCACAACAAGGTTTTGGTATTGGATGAGCGTGTGCAAAAGTTTTCAAAAGAGAACTTTGAAGGCTCATCCAACAAGGTTGGTGGCCAAATACCCAGTTCGGCTCTTTTTGAATCGACCCATGTGCTTATGCCTGAAATACAGCTTGACCCCGTTGTCTATAAAGAAGAAGTGATAAAAAAGATCGAGCAATTCATCAATGACAACATGGCCAATGCATTCGTTTTGATACATTACGGAATCCTGGAGCGAATGTATAAAAAAGAAATCGTAATAAACGAAAAGCTCTGCGCGTGGGCAAAAGTTGCGAAAAGGCTCGTAGTGACCAGTGGACGCGGAGCGCATTCCTTAACGCTGCCAACTTCAGTTTGTTTTGTCAACCTGTCGTCTGTTCTATATGCATTTACTGAAAACAGAAATAAGTTCATTATCAATAGTTTATTAAACCAAACAAGAAGGAAAAATGGATAAAGTATTAGTATTTACCAACAAAGATAGTTGGGGTTGCATATCGCGTGGCATCAGAAATAGGGTTAAGTGGGCTTCTTTTCCTGATGTAAGTAATCTGGTTTGGTATGTGGACTATCAAAACGGAGAAGTCCTATTGAAGGAAGTTACCGATTTGTCAGAGGAAGGTGTTTATCTTGTGTACGACACAATCGACCTTCAGCAACTAAAGCAGTTATTCGACAAATATCCGCAAGACCATCTGTATGTCTTGATTCATTCCAAGGGTCGTAAGAAAGCCGATTTAGAGCCGTGGAAAGAGACTTGTTGCCTTGAAATCAGAGAGGGTCTTCATGTGTTTTCATCTGCAAAATTCTATACCCCATTGTTCGACATTGTCACAGATGCTGATGGCAACAAGCTGGAGCGTATCATAAAGAGGATATTCATGCCTATTAAGGAAGCGGCATTGGAGCTACTGAGTGAATGTTTAGAACCTAAAATCAATCTTGAAGAATCCAATGCCTACCTCACTTTATGTCAGAAAGAGGAATTGAAGCCAGAATTGGAAGCGTTCAAAAAGAAGTATGATGCGAGTGAGAACTATAGTGACTATAAAGAGGATTTGGATCGACTGGGTAATATCTTAATTGGATGACAATATTTGGCGATGATGAAATCTTGACAACATCGATGCGCAATACATGTTGGGCGTTTGCTATTACAACGGCACGGGGAAAACCCAAAGCCTCCCTATAGCACAATGTTGGTTTGCTAAAGCGGATGCTAATCACCATCCCACTGCATCGCTCCATCTGGATTGATAATATGGGTGGACGATGTGACAAGAAACGGTGCTGGCTTTTTGTTTAGAGTTGTGCTTTTTGATAATTAAATCAATATCAATCAACAATGAATGGGTTTTTCGTTGAAATACTTGCGAAAAAAAAGATAAATGAATAAAAATCAATGAAAAGTTTGATGGATTGGCGAGAATGATGTATTTTTGCACCTCAATTTCTAAACCTTACGCTAAATTTAGATTTTATGTTAGATAAAAGATACGACGCTCAAAACAAAGAGCAAAAATGGTTAGAGATCTGGAAAGAAAACAACATTTATGGTTTTACACCAGACGAAAGGGAAGTTTATTCTATTGACACACCTCCTCCGACAGTGAATGGTCATATTCATATTGGCCACATTTTTTCCTATTCTCAAGCAGAAATGATGGCCCGGTATAAGAGGCTTAGAGGATTTAACGTGTTTTATCCTTTTGGCTTCGATGACAATGGTTTACCGAGCGAGCGATTGGTTGAAAAAGAACAAGGACAAAAAGCCCACCAAATTGGCCGTGAAAAATTCTCCGAATTATGTTATGAAACAACCGACAGGTATGAAGCGGGTTTCAAAGAATTATTCCAAAGATTGGGCGTGAGTGCTGACTTGAATAATGCATACAAGACAGTCAGTCCTTCTACCATAAAAATTAGTCAACGGTCTTTTTTGGATTTAGTTCACAAGGGAGCGTGCTATCACAAGGAGAGTCCTGCTTTATGGTGTAATGACTGTCTGACCTCTATTGCACAAGCAGAATTAGAGACAAAGACAATAAAATCCACTTTCAATTATGTAACTTTCTCTACTGATGAGACATCTGAAGACTTTGTGATTGCCACAACTCGTCCCGAATTGCTTCCAGCCATCGTATGTGTGTTTGTTAATCCTGCTGATGAAAAGCATAAGCATTTGATCGGATTACATGCTAGAATTCCTGTGGTTGATGTCGTTGTCCCAATTATGGGGGACGAAAAAGTAGATATAGAAAAAGGCACTGGTGTTGTGATGTGCTGTACCTTTGGAGATCAAACGGATATTGAATGGTGGAAAAAGTATAATCTGCCACTAAAGCATATCTTCACCGATAACGGAAGAATTATTGATTCAGTTCCCAATTATGGTGGATTAAAAATCAAAGAAGCAAGAGCAAAAATTGTCAACGACCTTCAAGAATGTGGTTGCTTGGTTAAAGTCGAAGAGATTGAGCATGAAGTCCAAGTCCATGAACGTTGCGGTCGTGAGGTTGAATATGCAGTTATGGATCAATGGTTTATTGATATAATGAGCCACAAAGAAGACTTTTTGAGAATCGGAAAAGAGATAAATTGGTATCCTGGTTATATGCATGCAAGATACGAGGATTGGGTGAACAATGTTGCATGGGATTGGTGTATTTCAAGGCAACGTTATTTTGGCGTACCATTCCCTGTTTGGTATTGCAAAGATTGTGGAGAGGTGATCCTTGCCACAGAGGATATGCTTCCAGTTAACCCCTTAACCACTTCTCCTCACATTACAGTATGTCCGAAATGTGGATGCAAGGAATTCGTTCCTGAGACTGATGTCATGGACACTTGGGCAACCTCATCGCTAACGCCAATGATTAATATGAAATATGGCGAGAAGGAGAATTATGAGGCTATATTAAAACCGATGAGTCTGCGCACGAATGCTAGTGAGATCATACGCACTTGGGACTTTTATACTATAGTTAAGAGTTTCTATCATTTTGGAACTCGTCCTTGGGATAATGTGATGATTTCTGGTTTTGTCATGGCCAATAAGGGTGAAAAAATCAGCAAAAGCAAAGGCAACGCAAAGGTTGAGCCCATGAAGCTTTTGACTCAATATTCCGCAGATGTAATTCGTTATTGGGCTGCTTCGGGAAGATTGGGGACCGATATTCAATACAGTGAAGAAACTTTGTTGCGTGGCAAGAAATTGGTTAACAAGATTTGGAACGTTTCAAAGTTTGTGGAGCTGCATATTGCTGATTACAAAGATTCAGATTTCGATGATTTTGAATTCTTTGACAGATGGATTCTTGGTAAGTTTGTGGAGATGGAGGAAGGGTTTATTAAATATATGGATGATTACGAGGTCGGTTTGGCGCTCAATCATTTGGAGAAGTTTTTCTGGAATTTCTGTGATAACTATATAGAAATCGTTAAAGACAGGTTATACAAAGTAGAAGAGTATGGAGCCAAAGCTAGATATTCTGGTCAAAAGACTCTTTATTCAATCCTTTATAAACTTTTACAGGATTTCAGTGTTTTCTTCCCGTTTGTTACTGAAGAAATATACAGCGGTTTGTTTGGCAACGATGGTGATTCGATTCATTTGTCATCGATCAAACCTTTGGCCTATAAATATGAGAAAGAGCAGAGTTATGGCGATGTCTTGATAAATATTATCAGTGATGTTCGAGGTGAGAAATCAAAGAACAATGTCTCATTGAAAGCCATCGTAAAAGAACTTAATTTGTCATTAAGTCCTGATTTAAAAGAAGCATTGGAAGCCGCAATAGATGATTTTAAGGCGACATTAAGCCTTGAGAATATATCGTTATCAGAATGCGAGTCAAATTATATAATAAATTCAATCGAACTATGTTTGGAAAGCAGTAATCCATAACACAACAATAATATTCACATGGATGATCGACAACATAATTTTGATGAATACTATAATCGCCCCCTTAGTCAGATAAAGTGGTTTGAACCGTTTATAGACCCACAAATCCTTGAAGAATTCAATAATTCTAGTATTAAAGAAGGAATGAACTTTTTGGATGTAGGTTGTGGTTGCTCGATGGATAGTCTATTCTTTGCATGCAAAGGACTGGATGTAACTGCTATTGATTTTGCACCTAATGCAATTGAAAAACTAAATGATTTGGCGCAAAAAATAGGGGTTTCCATTAAAACCATAAACACCTCTGTTTTGACGATTTCAAATTTATATATCAATCATTTTGATATTATTTCTGACAACGGTTGTTTTCATCATATCGAACCGTCAAGCCGGCTCCTTTATGCTGAACAAATTGCCCAGGCATTAAAGCCTAATGGAGCATTATATATTCGAGCACATTCGGATTTTGAAAGCATACCTTCTTCTGGAGAATTACGAGCATACAGATTATCATCTGATGTTATCATTAATACTTTCTTCCCTAGATTCAAAGTTGAAAAGTTGTATCCATACAACCACACTCGCACTTCCAGCGGCATCTCAAAAGTGTGGTTTATTAAACTTAGAAAACGGAGCTAAATAGATGAAATAGGAAAGTGAAAAACTTTGAATAAATAGTTATATGGGAAGGAAGGGAAGATATAAATTCAACAGCAAGGCACGCGTTGCGATATCACCATATTGCAATTTAAAATGTCACTATTGCGACAATTCACGAGAAAGTAGTCAGGACAGGGTCGTTTCCATGGAAGACTTTCGAAAAACCATGCTTAGCAAAGGTGTTATTTCCACCATGGATTATATCAGAATTTTGGCGGCTTTACTACATGGCGGCTTTGATATGGTTGATTTCACGGGGGGCGAACCTATGTTGAATAAAAATTGGGATTTACTTGTTTGTTCGGCAAAATACATGGGGTTTCGGAGTGTTGAAATGACAACAAACGGAACATTTATTAGTGATTATCTTTTGAGAAACGAAATGTTCCCAACAGAACTCGATAGATTAAAGATTAGTATTGACACAAACAACTCAAAACTCTATAATAGAATAGTTGGTGGCAGGGCAAATATTGAAGAAATTATTGATGGTATTAAGAGATTGAAAAACACTAATCCTCAACTAAAGTTAACTGCAAATTGCGTATTATGTAAGAACACTGCCGATCATGTTATTGATTATATTGAGTTTATAAAAGATATTGGTTTTGATGGCATCACATTCCTAGATTTGGTCGTTCGTGATACAACAAAGTCTAATGAAATTGCTTTTTTTTCCGATGAGTTTTTGTCTGGAGAAACTATTAAAGATTTAATTCAAAGTAATTATGGCCCTTTGGCTGTTTATGAAGATAGACATTTGTACAATGTTGAGTTACCCAACGGACTCACAATTGGGCTTAGTGATACAAAAGGCTTAACAAAACGTGACGAGCGTTGTGATAATTGTCCTTGCTATTGTCAAGAAGGATTATATACCGTCCGAGTCGCCACAGATGGGTTCATAACCGATTGTTTGGGACCACAAGGATTATGTTTTGACGCAAGATTAAGTATAAAAAACCAAACACTAGAAGCTGATATCAATCAAATCTATGAAAGGCTTGCTACTAGCAAAGCAGGGTATCATTTTGATGAATTTATAAAGTTTTTGTCAGGTAGCCAAGATGGTTAAGGCACATAGCTTACGTCTATGAATACGCAGGTTCGAATCCTGCCCTGACAACTTGTAATAAGAGTTATGAATACTATTCTCATTTCTGTTCCATACGTATACCCTTTATGCCCGCTTAATTTTAATCACGCGAAAATGTTTGTTATTGCGGACATTTATGCTCGTTATTCATGTTCATGTATTGAGGATAAGGATGCTGAGCTCATATTTCCGATAGCTTCTCATTATTCTGGAAACACTGCGCAATCTACCGCATCTCTGATTTATGATTATTATCATAATGAAAGATCAGAAAAAAGTATTGAAACTATTAATCTGTATAAAAGTAGATATAAAACCCCAGTAAATATAATTCGGAGATTTGTTGATCCCAACTATCTAATGAGTTATTATAATGAAGAAATTATTTGGGAACTCCAATCACTTGATGTATCATGTAATTATAATGACGCATACACTACAAGCGATGCTTATTTTGAGGAATTTGTAAAATCTTTATTCCGTCAGTATTCTTTATTTGGTCTATTGATTATGAATGAAAATGATGAATTGGCGATTAATTATGATGATAATGATTGGAGAGAAGAAACGATTGAACTAATTAATAACACAAACATTAAACATGATATTCACAAAAAAACCATTTTGTCCGCTTTGCGAAATTTATCTAGCAAATGGGAATGTTTGAGAAAAACAGGATATGGCGTAAGATATGATGAAAACGGATGGATCATTGACCCGATGTTTGATAGTGAATTATTTATGGTTTTTGATTTGTTCATATATTGGAAAAACCGTCTAAAAACAAACCTTACAAAACCTGCTATTTTTTTTGATGCGCTTTTCAGATCGCTTAAAACCAACCAGATTATGCCTACGCAAGAGGTAGATGCAGATGAACAAAAATTGTTATCGTGTATTTTAAATAGCTTACCATGTTCTGTTTTTGTTGCAGAAGAGCATCTTAAGAATTGGATTGGAAAGAAGTTTTTTGTTGAACAAAAACTATTACATCCAGAATTAAGAACAAAAACTTATAGGATTTTAGGTATGGCAATGTTAGATGGAAAACGAATGTCTGCGTCGCGAGGTCATGCTGTGTTTTCTCGTGATCTTATTAAAGAATATGGTGGTACAGTAGCACGCTTAGTGCTTTTAATGAGTGGCGGAAATATCTCTAAAACATTCAATTATGAAAAGAATCTTCCGCAAACAGCAAAGAGTATTATTGATAATTTTTCGGATTATTTAATCTTTTTAAAATCAAATTATTCATGCGGCACACAAGACTTTGACATTGAAGATTACTCACATAAAATCAATAAACTTATCGAGGAAGGTTATATCAGACAAGCAATCATTGAATTATTGGTTAATATTCCATCATCAAACAAAAACCCATCAATTAAAAGTAAGGCAAAAATGCAGTTATTATTCAAGAAATACCTAAACATATTGATTCCCTCTTATGCCCAAAGCTATTTTTAGTGTTTATGATAAAACAGCTGTAGAGTTTGCCGGCAAGGTTTTACAGTCTCAAGGTTTTGACATCTATGCCACACCGGGAACCTTACGCTATTTAAATAATTATCAAATTCAAGCTTTTCCTGTTGAGGATTATTGTTTAAACCCACAAGGTTTTAATGATTATTTCTCAAGTCTAAGTTTTAACACCTTGGTTGGGGTTTTAACAGACCATAGCAGACAAGTAAAGGACTTCTTAATTGACAAGATAGATGTAGTCGTTTACAACTTTGTTCCCACTTGGAAAATAATAAGTAATGTTCACGACTTTGATATTAAAAATGTTGATTTAGGAGGACCAACTATTGTCAGAGCGGCAGCAATAAATTATAAAAATACAATTCCAATAATATCACCATCTCAGTATCCGATACTTAAAGACTTATATTCGATAAGCTTAGAAACACGAATTGCACTAGCAAGAAATGCTTTTGACTATTGTTCTTGGTATGACCAACAATTATCTCAATTTCTTGAATCATCATATTTGTCGAGCTCTATACTAGGTGATGTAATTGAGAAAGAAAAAAGAGAACAATAAAAGCCAAATAAAATGATGAATCCATTTAGTAAAAACAAACAACACGAGGTTATTTATTGGGACATTACAGGAAAATGCAATGCACATTGCAAATATTGTTTTACTGGTAATATGGGACATCCAGAAGGGATTGAGATAGATATTGATAGTTTTTCTAAAGCGTTCCAAATCCTAAAATCGAATAATCTTATAGGTGACAACTCATGTCTTCATCTTTATGTTTGGGGGGAGCCCACTCTACATCCAAAACTAGGTGAGATAATTTCTATTATTCAGAATAATGGTGTTCATTATAAACTAAGCACAAATTTTGGTCGTAAAATTGATTTTCAAAAAAATTGGTTTTACAATCTTGATGGTATTATTATTTCTATGTGCGGTTTTTCTCAAGAATCATATAACAAAATGCATAGATTAAATTTTGAAATAGTGAAAGACAACATTGTAAATTTAGTAAAAAACGCCACAAAAGAAAGTTATGATACGCAAAAGATAAGAATTGCACATCATATCTATCAGTTTAATGTTGAGGAAATCCCTGATTTATTTAGATTTACAAAAGAACTGAACTTAGAATACCATCCATATTATGCAGTTTTTGGTGATTTAGATATGGCATATAGGTTTACCCACGGCCAATTAACACCTGAAGAGTGGAAAAGTGTGTCAACAGAAATATTTGGAAATCAAATTTTTAAAAGGATTCAAAACAATCCAAAAAACGGTTGCCGACAGTTTGACAGGTTGGTCTTAGATGAGTATTGTAATATTCTGACATGTTGTTGTCTTCCAAGAAACCACACATCTTATAAGATATGTAATTTGTTCGAGCCTGATTTCTTAGAAAAACTGTCAAATTGGATGCCGGACAATAATTGTCTATACTGTATTAAAAACGGTCTGTCACAATATGATGGTAACGGGATAGGCCATTTTAATATCAAAAATCTAACAATGGGTTAGTCTTTACTTTTTTCGAATCATAATTTGGGAAAAAATGTCTGACAAAACAATTGAGATAGTACTAGAACAATATGAAACCATTCGCCGCCCATATCATATTCATCGGTTAACCAATAAAGGCGTTTGGGTTGTTAATAGTCAATATGTAGTAAAACAAATAAAAAACAAAAATATAGCCAATAACATTTGTATTATCTTAGAAGCGCTTTATTCTAATGGTTTTTTAATTGTGCCTAATATTAGTGTATCCAAAGAACAGGCGTTTTTTCATGGTTCAATTGGGAACTTCATTATATATAAATACATTCAAGGAAGGGCTTTTAAAACTGAAGAAGTTTTGAAATATGGTGATTATTTTGGAAATATAATAGGATGTGGGTTGTCAAAATTACATACTTCATTCGCTTCAATTGGGAAAGGCAGATTTGAAAATGCAGACACCATGTTGGAGTATGACGAAGCTATTCAATTTCTTTTTGATAAGAATCTAATAATTCCGATTCATATTATAGATGAGTGTGAATTGTTTAAAGCCATTTACAAGAGTTTGCCCAGGCAATTAATTCATCGTGATATCCATCTAAAAAATATTATTTTGGATGGCAAATTCGATGTGCATTTTATAGATTTTGATAGTTGTGAAATAAATATTCGCATATATGATTTAGCTTATTTTGGTGTTACTTTGTTAGAATCGATTAATAATATAGATGAGTTAAAGCGGTGGCAAGACTTATTTGTTTATTTCTTTCATGGATATTATCAAGATAATAAATTGAATCAAGTGGAGGTCTATTCAATTTGGAAAATGTTTTTTGTACTTCAAATTTGTTTTATTAGGTACTATTTTGAAAAAGACAATAATAGAAAAGATGCTGAAAAGCGCATAAACAAATTGGTTTATGTATATAATCATAGATGCGATTTTTTAAATCTAATATAATTAAAGATGATTGGTTTGGAATCTAAATCAAAAAGAAATATTGCAATTCAATTGTGTGTTCCTGCTATTTATGAAAATAAATATCTTGATGGCATAATTGATCTAAACAAGAAATATTCTGATTATTACTGTTATATTCACGAGGTCTATGGAAGTTTAAAAGAAGACATTATTGGTAATCTTAGGCCTTCTTATTCAATAAAAGAAATTAGTTTTTCAAAATTAAAAAACTATATCAGCAAGCTCCATCGTCATAATATTCGGTTTGATTATATCATCAATTCAACTTTATGTCCTATGCCTATAGACCCAAAAATCAAGCCAAATGATATTTTATCTTTTATTCATAAGCTTATTGATATAGGAGTAGATTCGTTTACGGTTTCTAATCCATATATTGTTCTACTTATAAAGCGGCATTTTCCTTCCATAATAATAAATGCATCCATTTGTAATGAGATATCCTCAATTCATCAGATTAAAGAATTCGAAAGTATTGGCGTTGATTGTTTTATTCTTGACAGAGATATAAATCGAGATTTTCATTTGCTGAAAAGAATACGGGAGTCCACACAAAAAGATTTGAAATTGTTGTGTAATTCACCTTGTTTATTTCAATGTATTAATGTACAATATCATGCAAATCATTCTTCATTTTTAAGTGTGTCCCAATTTAACAATGACAAAAATGCCCTTTCTACCGAAAAAGATATAAAAAAAGAGCATCCGTTTTGTATTTATTATTGCGCATACAAACAGTTCGCTAATCCCATAGAACATATAAAATCCCAATGGATTAGGCCAGAAGACTTACATTACTATAGTGACATGGGTATTTGTCTTTTCAAATTAGATGGTAGAGATAAATCTTCAGATTATATGCTTGAAGTCGTAGAATCATATCTTTGCAAAAGATATGAGGGCAATTTTCTTTATCTCTTACATAGTAGATATATAAAAGATATGAACAATATTACACAAATAGAAACAAATTGTAATGTCTTTGCAGAGTGGAAAATTGGAATAGATAATCGTAACTTAGATGGCTTTATTGATTTTATACTAAAAAGGGAACATAATTGTAATGGCGAGTGTAAAGAGTGCGCAATTTGTGATGCAATTGCCAATAACCTCGTAATCAACAAAGATTGGCAAAAACAGATTTGTCAAGATTTGATGATTAAAATGGACAACAGATTATAGAGCTTTAAAAGTGATAAAAGCGAAATAAACATAAACAATAAACTAGATATAACAGCGCGCCTGATTATGTCTCGTTTTATAAGAACAAGAGTAAAATGTACAATCGTGTTGTCCATCAAATAAATCGAGGCAAAAAACTCTCATACCTTCTCAGGCATGACAAAACTTATTCCTTCGATGTGCATGGTTGGCGGGAGGTGAGCGACTTGGTGGCCAATCACGGCTTCACCATGGAAGAGCTGCGCGAGATTGTGGCCACTAACAACAAGCAGCGGTATGAGTTTTCAGAGGACATGACGCGCATCCGAGCCAGGCAAGGCCACAGCATTCAAGTGGATGTGGAGCTGAAGGAAGCTATTCCGCCAGACGTTTTGTATCATGGCACAGCCAAGAGATATGCAGACTCCATAATGAAGCAGGGTATATTGAAAGGTAAGCGGCTTTATGTTCACCTTTCCTCAACCGTTGAGACAGCCACGAAAGTCGGAGCGCGGCATGGGGAGCCGGTCGTTTTGGCCATCGATGCCAAACGGATGAGCGAAGACGGCAACAAGTTTTTCCTCAGCAGGAATGGTGTTTGGCTTACCGAGTTTGTGGATGCAAAGTATATTACAGAGGTTGTAGGATAAAGATGGAAACGAGTTGAGATACTATAAACATCCTATAAAACAGGGGAAATTTGTGGGTGTATTTTTGCATCGTATAAAACAATTATGCCATGCAAAGCAACATCTACACAATGGTAACCAACAACATCCTTGAGCAACTCAACAAAGAGATTGTCCCTTGGCACAGACCTTGGGATTTAGTAAGCGGTGCCATTAGCCATACAACAGGAAAGCCCTATTCATTGCTCAACCAGTTTTTGTTGTGTGGAAAATCAGGAGAATATGTGACATTCAATCAAGTCAAAGCCCAAGGAGGTTTTATTAAAAGAGGCGAAAAGTCCAAATTCGTGGTATTTTGGAAAGATGCCAAAACCGTAGAAATTGATGAAGAAGGGAATGAAAACGTGAGACACTTTCCCGTGCTTCGATATTACAATGTTTGGCATATTGACCAGTGTGAAGGCGTTTCCCCGAAACACCCAGTTGATGACAATGGCTGTGAAAATTTAGTCTTTGTAAACAAGAGTGCTGAAAAAATTATTGAGAACTATTTTCAACGTGAATCCGTGGCTTTACACATCGAAAACAGCAACAAGGCCTACTATTGCTGCGATTTAGATGAGGTTCATGTCCCTCTTCGGGAGCAGTATATGGAAACAGAAGAGTTCTACTCAACGCTGTTTCATGAAATGGTACATTCAACTGGACACGCTTCGCGTCTAAATCGTATCAACACGCAGAAGAAACGAATCGGGCGTGGGGATTATGCGAGAGAAGAATTGGTCGCTGAAATTGGAGCTGCTTTCTTAATCAATAAATCTGGCATTGATTCCGAAAAAGTGTTCAAAAACAATGTCGCCTATATTCAGTCATGGTCGAACCAGCTCAAACAAAACCCTAGACTAATTGTTTCTGCCGCAGGTAAAGCTGAAGCTGCTGTAGAATACATCATGGGCGAAAACTAAAGTTTGATTAGTTTTGTGTTGGTTTGAAATGCGGTTGGCACTTACAAAGCTTCAGTAATAGGAGCCTCTTTTGCGGAGGTTTCGGGCTGCTATCTTCTTTCCTTTCTTGGTGGCCATCTTTTCGGGGCGTGGAATGATGTCTACCCTACCAAGGTCTAAGCGGTCGGCATCGAAACAGGCATCTATTGTGGGATTGCCTGTACTGTGGGTGCTGGTATGGAGGCGGCAGGCTTCCTGAAGCAATTTGAATTGCTCATCCGTCAAGTCTTTCAACAGGGTTACCCTCAAACCTTCTATCATCTTGGCTGCGCGAGGGCCATGCTCCTCGTCGTAGCTGTCATCTTCACGGCAGCTGTCGTGGAGATAGGCAAAAAGCCGGATGACGGTGACATCACATTCGGGTGTGGCCAGCAGCAGGCCGTTGCGTTCGACACGCTCCCAATGTGAGATGCCATGCGTCTCGCCTAATGTCCAGCGGCTTATGGCCCATTGTTTGACTTGCTCTATATCTACCATGAGATGAAGTTTGCTGCAAAAGTACGCAAAAGAGTTTGGATGGAGAGGCGTGCTATCGTTATGCATACTATCGTACCATCGAGGGGAAATGGATAGAACCTAATCTAGTGCATTACTTCTTCATAATGATGAGCGTATGTGAGGTACTGCTCGTAAATTGTTTTGTCTGGCTCGTAGCCACTACATTCTTTTGCTTTTGAGGCTATGCAATACCCATCATCGTTAAGATTGTAAAGTACCCTACAGAAGATGGGTTTGTTTTTATTCAACCCATATCTGAATTGGTTTGTTTCATAGTGCTTGCACAGATAACAATTCCTTACTTTAATGCCTCGCTCATGAGCTTTTGCCAGACCAAACAACTGGCATTTTTGAGTGTCGAGAGGCTCATAGAAATAGATTTCATACAGATAGGCATTGTTGCTTTTGTTTTTCGCTTTAATTTCCTCTAAATCGCAGCAAGAACACTCGTTTTCTGAGAAAAAGTACGACAAGCAATCTCTCTTCACATAGAACCTTTGCAATTGGGTTAGAGATAAAGGCCTACTTCTCATGTTATGGAAATTATAAAATTTGATTGTCTCTTCGATTTTCAAGGGCTTCTTGCTGCTGTCACTGTAAAAGATGCCGTTCTCACGCTCTATACTCTCAATGAGATTGCAGCTCTTGATGATGTCAATGTCGGACTCGTCTTTAATGGCTATCTCAATAATCGGATAGCCCTTTCGGATTTTTTCTTCAGTGCAGGGATGGGTGACTTTGATTTCTATGAAAATTGGGTCTCTGCCTTGATCGCTCTTCAAAAGAACGTCAGGCCTAAATTGGTCAACATTCTTTTCTTTTTCGATGGATTGATAGAACTTGGTTAAATCAAACTCTTCTTTCTCGAATGAGAGGCATGACACATCTTGGTTGCATTTTTTGATTGCGCATGTGCTTTCAAGGCTGCAAGGGACTCTTCTATGTAAAGTGATTTTGTATGGCTTGCCCTGCTCAATACATTCTTTGTATGTTTTGATGAATATGTTTTCGCCCAATTCGTGTAGATATTTATCCTTGTCGCATGTCTGCTCTACCCTGTGGCGAAAATGATGGGTTTTGTCTCCCAAACTTGCTACCATGCCACAGCCGCATGAGATACAGAAAAGCTCCATGTTTCTTCTATTCTCTTCATTCACATCGTTAATATCTACATACTCGCCGTTTGGCGTTTTTGCGTATCGGTATTTTATGGCCATTTGAGGGGGTGCTGTTTGGATTGATTATTTGGTTAAGTCTATTTGAAATAGATGACACCTAATAAGACCGTCATAACTACCTATTATTGTTTAAAGTCAAATACCATTACGGCCAGTTTGATTTCGTTGCTTGAATCGGTTAAACGGAAAGTATAGTCAAACCAGCCTTTATCTCTTTGTCCAATCTGTTTTACGAAATTGGGATGGTTAGGTATTGATTCCTGGATTGACTGAATGACAGTGTCTATGTCAGTGTCTTTGTTGAATATTAGCAAAGCCGTTTTTGTATCTCTATGCGTCAAATACTTCAAAAGCTGCTCTATGGCATCCTGCAATTTCTTTTGTCCTTTCCAAATCTTACATTCGGCAATAAACAAGATGTCGTTTCCATGTTTAACCATGATGTCCGTTTTTCCCTCATGGTTGAATGATTCACCACTTGAAGAGCATGAAGGAAAAGAAACAGAAAGTTGAGCCAAAAACTGTTCCCGAATAGTTTCCTCGTCTTGATTCTGAACGGTTTTAGGATAGCGCTCGAATTGCTTTCCAATCGCGTTGACGACTTGAAGGATTGCATTGTAGTCAGTTTCCGCCATTGTTGGAATAAGAGGTTCTGCTTTTAGAGAGGTTCTTTCTATGGGAATTTCTAATCGTTTTTTCACGGTGGGTACACAATATGTTTTAGGAGACGCATTACTCCTAATGGGTATCCCGAGATTTGCAATAACATCATAATCTTTTTTGATTTTTTCTTTTCTCGCAGTAAATGTCTTATGTATATACTGTGGCATCGATTGGTTGATTCCATCAATTTCTTTCTTTAATTGACTCATCATTTTCTTTAAATCCTCAAGGTATCTTTGACATTCGTTTTTGATATTCTCGCCATTGCCAGAATAATCTATTATGTCAACATAAACTTCTTTGTAACCAATAATGAATCGATGACTGCCACCCACAGAAATATATGCAGCTGGCCGAATCTTCAGAATATCCCCGTCACCTATAAACGGAACGCATAGTTTGTACACATTCCTTTCGACTTCTTCTGGAGCGGCGTATTTGAAATTGTTTGGAAGTATTTCACTTGATACCAACGCCGGTCGAGGCACAACATCATATTGGTTGAATTGCATCTCGGGGCATTCGATTATATATTTTTCTATCAAATAGTTAACATATTCGTTTTCTGGAACATTCAATATTTTATCATTCTCCAGATTTTGTATTTCCTTATGGATCTCCAGTTTCAAGGCATCTGAATAGTCTCTTGTGTTAACACCATTGAATAAATTCCCTTGTTCTTCTCTATACCGTTCCATAAGCAAATGTTTTGGTTTTGTTATTGACGAATCTTGTTGTCTATGGTCTTTTATTCCCCTTCCACAACCTTAATCTCATCCTCCGTCAGGCCGTAAAGGTCGTAGACCAGGCGGTCTATTTCTTTGTCGGTGGCGGCGATTTGGGCGGTGAGGGCGTTGCAGGCGGCCTTGTATTGGGTGAAGTAGTCTTCCCACTCGTCCTTTTGGACGAGGGTGAGGCTGATCTTCTGCTTCTTCAGCTCGGCCAACAGTGCGGCAAAGTCGGCCTCATCGAAACGCTCCAAGGCGGCGGTGATTTTCTGCACGCCAAGGCTTTCCTCCAAACGATGAAGGAAACGCTGACGCTTCTGCTGAAGCTGCTGGTTCGATGTGATTTGGATGGCAACAATACCATCTAATTTGTCAGCGATTTCCTTGTTTTTATCGTCTGTCAGATTGGGGATGGAAAGCATCTTCCAATCATCAGGATAGATGTGGATGTTGCTTCGGCGGTTGGTGTTCAATTCGTAACGGATAAGCGATGAGTTGAAGATACCAAGAAGCAAATTGTATGAGTATGCCATTGACAGCTGCTCAAACTGTTTCCGCTCATCATCGTTTTGATATGCCTTTGATACGCTGCCGTTTTGAACGCCTTGCAGGTCAATCCAGCGTTTGAAACCAATGGCACTCTCATTGAAATATCCATCATCCGTGTCAAGCATGGTTCTTGGCATGTTACCTGGGCTACGCATCGTTACCAGCTTTGGTGAGCCTTCAAACAATTCAGTAAAGCCTTTTCTTCTCCATTTCTTAGGTGAGCGGTCTGTACCATACTCAATAAAGCGTTCTCGAAGCAACCGCCAACGACCTACATCTTTCCCTTCATAATAGAGTTTTGAATGGATGTCGTCCTTGATGCAAGATAACAAGTCACCGACTTCAAATTCTCCCTTATACAGTTTCTCGTCGCTGTTTCCAACGATACCGACAGACAAATAGCAGATGTTATGTAATGGATAGAAACCAGTTTTTCCTTGCATGATGCTTTGTTTGGCATCTATGCGAAGGTTATTTGGATAATCGGCATGTTCGATTTCATCATACTGATGGCTGATGTCGTGGATCCTTTGCGTAAAACCGTTTGAGCCTTGCTTGGCGAAATGCACAATAACGCTTTTCACACCTACATTCTCGAACACATCAACGTCTGGGAAATAGTCAATCAATGAAAGATAATGATTCCTTTCCATGTATTCGAGGCTTTGCTTGCCATACTCGGCGTGGCAATATGCATCTGGAATGATGAAAGAACAAATGCCATTTGTATTTGAAATCATTATTCCCAACTCCAAGAAAGGAATATACAAGTCCCATTTGCCAGCAAGCGTTTGCCAACGGTTGGATGAGGTCATGTAGTTTCTGAAATCCAACGTGTTTCCTGGACTATCAGCCCTCACATACGGCGGATTCCCAATGACCACATCGAAGCCACCTTTCTCGAAGACCTTGGGGAACTCGGTTTGCCAATTGAAGGCCTTGTCACCGGCAATGGCTGGATCATCGATGAGCGAGTTGCCGCATTTGATGTTGTCGTTGAGCGAGTTCAGCTTGCGGTGGGGCTTGGCGGTGCGAAGCCACAATGACAGCTTGGCGATTTCTACGCTTTCCTCGTTGATGTCGACACCGTAGAGGTTGTTTTCCAAGATGGAGTTTTCGACATTTGGGAACACAAGCGAGGCACCTTCGACCTTGGCCTGCATCTCGTCGATGAGCTTATGCTCAGCGATAAGGAAGTTGAGGGCTGCATTGAGGAAGGCACCGCTCCCACAAGCGGGGTCGCAGATGGAAATCTGCAGGAGCCAGTCGCGGTATGCCTCCAGCTTCTCGATGAGGGCCTTCTTGGTGGCCACCTGACGTTTCTTGTCGGTGAAATACTCGCTCTCATCGATGCCGAGTTCCGCCTTCTTCTCGCGGCAGAGCTTGCCGACGGTGTTTTCAACAATGTATTTGGTGATGTATTGTGGGGTGTAGAAAACGCCGTCTTTCTTGCGCTTGCTGATGGTGGGCGCTTCGCCCTGCTGGAGTTTGGTGGTGATTTCCTCGATTTCGGTAAGCGAGTTCTCGAAGATGTGGCCAAGGATATTGACATCGACATCGCTCTGGAAATCGTAGTCGGAAATCTTCTTGCAGTAGCGCATCAGCACCTCATCGGAAATGGTGAGGCCATCAAGGATTTCATCCGGCTTGAAGAGGCCGCCGTTGTAAGCGAAGACCTCGTAGTTTTTGCCTTGGAAGCCGGTGTTCATATAGCCGAAGTATTTCTTCAGGCGGTCGTAGAACGGCTGGTACTCATCCAGCTCCTTCAGCTTCTCCCACTGGTTGATGATGAGCATAATGGAGTTGGGCGGCAACAGTCCACGGTCTTCGGCGAAGAAGATGAAGAGCAGCCTGTCGAGGAGCTTCTGCGTTTTCTTGAAAAGCAGGATCTTGTGCTCCGTGTCGTCGGTGGGGTTGTTCTTCAGGATGTCCTCGAAGAGGTCGCGCTTGAAATTAGAGTAGTCTTTATAGAGGGCGTTGGTTATCTGGTCCTCGTTGGTGAGGCTGGCGGCCTTGATTTGCTTGGGGAGGTTCTTGGCGATGTTCTCGTATGCCAGGCATATCCACAGCCGGGCAAAGTCCTCAAAGGACAGGTGGAACAAATCGAACTCCTCGAAGTCAACAGCGTTGTCGATGTAAAAGCGCAGCTTCTCGAAGTTGGAGATGACGACGTAGGTGGCTTCCTTGTTACGGTTCTTATAGCCGAAGGCCTGAGTCTCGATTTGGCCGAGGTCGGGCGTTTTGTGGTCTTTCAGCTCTATTACACCCACCACCTTGCCGGACACGAGCATGGCACCATCAGCTTTCTTGCTGTTGCCCTCGTTTTTCTTCTCGGTGATGAGATTGTAGTTTGGCGAGGGATTGAGGGTGTAGCCCAATATCTTGACAAACAACTCTCTCAGAAAGCCTTCTTGAAACTGCTCTTCCTTGCTCTGGTGGATGTTCTCCTGGATAGTCGGGTCAAGGAAATAATCCGAGTAGCGCATATAGCGGTCTTGGATCATTGAAACATCAAGGCTTTCGATATATTTGTTGAGTATATTTCTTTGGAAAATCTGCATAATGATGGGGTCTTTTGAGGCGGTAAAGATAGGAAAAATATAGATAGGTGAAGATAGATATAAAAGGATTCGTTATGCGTACTATCGGGTTATCGTGCTAACGAAGGTGGGATTATCTTACCCTTACCTTGAAAAAATGGCAAAATTTCAAAGGTGAAATGAGTTTCAAGGCTTCGTGATGAAGTTTTGGAAGCACCGGGGAATGGAAAAAGTTGTAACTTTGTGGGCTGAAAAACAGAAATCGGAATCGTATGACAGAGCAAGAACTTGTTGAATTATGCAGTTTGGGTGAAAACACCACAGTGCAGTTTAAGTTGGAATTCACGACACCAAAACAGATTGCAGAAGAACTGGCGGCTTTTGCCAACACTCATGGAGGCACCATTGTGTTTGGTGCCGAAGATAAGACAGGCAGAATGGTAGGGCTTACTTACGAACAGTTGCAATACACCTCGCGTGAATTAGGCAACACTGCCAATGACCATGTAAAGCCGACCATCTATATTGAAACTGAAACACTGAAACATGAAGGAAAAGCCTATCTGGTGGCCTATGTGAAGAGTGGTGATTACAAGCCATACAAAGATCTGTCAGGTAATATCTGGGTAAAACAGGGTGCCGATAAACGGCGTGTTACGGAAAACGCCGAGATTCGCAGGCTTTTCCAGAAGTCACATCAATACCAAGCAGACGATGAAGGTGTTGACGGCAGTAGCGAGGCTGACATTGACACAAAGGCGCTGGACGAATACTTCAACAAGGTTTTTGGTAAGAGGGTTGACGAGTTCAATGTCCCTGTCGCAACGATTCTGAAGAATGCACACATCACGGATGAACTTGGACGGCTTACCATTGCCGGACTGATGTATTTTGCCAAGGAGCCTCAGATGTTTCGTCCCCAACATTGCATCAAAGCTGTATGGTTTGTGGGAAATCACATCGGTGGCACACAGTATCGTGACAGTCGCGACATCACTGGAACTATTCCCGAAATGTATGAGGACGCAATGCGATGGCTGAAGTCCTGTTTGAGCCGTCCGCAAAACGGCCAGTCATTCAATAGCGAAGGAGATTTGGAGATTTCAGAGGTGGTATTGCAAGAGCTTATCCAGAACGCATTGGTTCACCTGGACCTTCTAAAGCCAGCAGCCATTAGGTTGCTCGTTTTTGACAACAGGGTTGAAATAGTGAATCCTGGTTGTTTGCCTGACGGACAGACCATCGATGAAATCATGCTCGGCAATTCAGACCCACGCAATCCTCAACTGGCACAATTTGGATCCAAGACGATGCCCTACAGAGGTCTTGGTTCGGGCATTCCGCGAGTGATGGCTGAGAATTGTGACGTGGAACTGATAGACCGTCCCGACGGCAATCAGTTCATTGCTCGCATTTGGAGGACTACCCAAAAGGACTTAATCACTACCCAAAAGGCCAATGAAGAGCTGATTTCCGCTACCCAAAAGGATGAATCTACTACCCAAAAGAGCAAAAACACTACCCAAAAGCCTTTGACCCCTACCCAAATAGAAATCTTAAAATACCTGCAAGAACACCCGACAGCCACCCGGCAGGAAGTGGCTGAAGCTATCGACGGGATTACCGAGGACGGTGTTAAGTATAACATTGGTCGATTGCAGCAATATAAGGTATTGAAGCGCGTTAATGGCCGCAAGAAAGGACATTGGGAAGTAATTGGTGACTATAATTGAAAAAAGGCTATATTTGCAGCCTTAAAAGGACATAAATCATAGAGCTTTGCGCTCTGCTTCCTGTCAACGAAATCTGGGAAATTTCAACAACTACAACGGAAACAGAACGATAAGGCTCGCGCCGATAGGCGTGAGCTTTTCGTTATCTTGTTGTAGAGGCTTCCCAGAGCCGCGTTGACGAGATGCGAATTGTCTCACGCCTCTTTATATCTATTTGTGAGAGGTTGTGTGAGACGAAAAGCGCGAGGCCAAAACACCACGAAAAAAAATGACCAAAGAAGAGGAAAACAAGCTGTTTTCGGACATGAAAAGCAAGTTGAATGCAGCACAAGAAATCTTGGATAGGCTTAGCCGTGAAGATGACCTTGATGCCAATGAATACAAGGCTTCGCTGATGGAAGTAGTCAGGCTACACCAAGCTTTTGCAGAAGACTATCGACAAATAGATAAAGGCTGATATAAAGGTTTCCTCACAACATGCGAGTGAGGAAATGAGGAATCTGAGGAATTGAGGAATTTGAGGAATTGAGGAAGCCCCAGACATCGTTTGATGTTCGGGGCTTTGGGCTATTTGAATGCGCTTGTCGGAAACAGCGGTTCGATGGGGATGCACTGGATAGAGAAATAGCCATTCAGACCATCGGAACGCCGAGAGGCACGACAAGGGATTTGGCCACATTCTTCATCAGACTGTGAACGGAGGAATAGGCAGTGCCTACAGATCCATTCAGCGTTTCTACCCTTGGGAGCCAGCTTGAAGCGGACAATGCCCCACTGGGATGTCCTGATAGTATCTTCGTCGATGATTTCTATCATGTTTTCTCGGGTTTATGCCCAGGGGTTGACACCCCTGGTTAGTGTCGTGGCACCCCTACGGGGTTCTTTTGGATTTGTGTTTTTTAGGAGCTTTGCGCTCATAAGGCGTGGAGGTGATTTTGTACTCTGATGGTTGGATGCCTTTGCTTTCAAAGGCAGCGACAATTTCATCAACGAGACTGTCTTTCTTGGTCTTGATGGTTGCTTCGTAGATCAACGTGGTGTGACGTTTAATGACGTTGTTTTTCTGAAGGATTGGCTGCAGGGCTTGTGAGCCGAAAGCAGCGACGGTTTTGACGTGGATTTTGTAATACATGGCTTAGTGTTTTGAAGGGTTGGAAACTTTGTGCATGGTCTTGATTTCGTAGTCTTCTCGCGAGACGTTGGCGTTGTCAGCTGCGTCGTCGACGACATCGAGAAGGCAGTCGAAATCTTTGGGGTTGATGGTGGCCGAGATAGTGAGGCCAGACACGCTGATGTTGCCGATATGAGCGGCAACGAGGGCTGAACGGATAGCGCGGTACGCGCTCGTTGAGTGGGTTTTGATTAAGATTGTTGATTTCATGATTGAGGGATTTTAAGGTATTGGCCGTTGGCGGGATGCGCCAACTGGCCAGACTTGCAGAACTCGCCAATGTAACGCTCAGCGGTCTTCTCGTAGATGTTGAGCGAATCGGCGATTTTGAGATAGGTCGGACGGTCAAAAGTGTCTGGCAAAGCTGCCAGGAACTTTTGCCGGACGGCATCGGTAAGCTGGTGACGGCCTCTTGGAGAAGGCACAGTTCGAGGGAGAATCTGAAAGACTGCAGCGGTGTGCTGCAGCAAGACTTTGACCATCGCGAGAGCGGTGGCAAAGTCGGCATCAGCACAGACCAGGCGAAGATCTTTTTCCCCTTTCTTGGAGGACTTCGGCTCACCATCGATGAGGCGAAGGACGGAAAGGGTCATTGCGAAGCGAAAGAGGATGAGGCCAAGGCGACGGACGGAAGCAATGATGTCGTCGCCGAACAGCTGAGCAAAGCGAAGCTGTGTGGCCTCAAAGAACTCGTTGAACTGGTGCTGCTGGGCACGGCTGAAGGCGAACTGGACGCGCTTCTTCGAGAAGGCCTTGTGGAAGTCGTAGAAGTCACGGCCAATCTGCTTGAACTGCTCATCAGCAATGCTGCTGGAGCAAGCAAACATGTCGTGCCAGACAAGTTGCGTAGGCATGGAATAGAAGACGAAACGGCTGAATAAACCGTTTTCGGCATCGGGAATCAGATTGAAAATCTGTTGAGGCGTTCCTGAAAGGACCGCCGAGAACTTGGGCTGCACAATCTCGACATATTCATGGTCTTTCTTGCGGAGGTAAGAAATGGACTCGTGATGGAAGGCTTTGCGGAAGCCATCGGAGTAATTGCCCAGGTCGGAGTTGAAGGCGTTGGCCAAGGTGTCGCCTTCTGTCTCGAACAGAAGGCCGGCACCGTCGTTTTGGGCAAGGGTCTGATAGACGACGGTGGCCGTGCTGTTGGCCGGGACGAACAAAGTGAGGAACGGCGGTTCCTTCGGTGGCACGTTGAGGGAGTTTTTGCGGTTGGCAGCATAGGCCGCCTGTAATTCTTCATATTTCTTCATCTGCTTTTTGTACTTCTCACGAAGAGCCTGGTGCAACGGCGCAGCGAGATGACGGCACAACGAGAGCCGTCCTTTGCCAGCCGATGCACGGGCGGTGACAAAGAGGAAGAGATTAGCAAAGACCTGTCGGCGATCATACACGCCGAACACATTCGGGATGCAGGCCGAAAAGACTGTCAGGGAGCCGAGCACGAGGATGTCGGCATCGACATCCGAAGTGGAGTCGGCGACGATGCGCTGCATGATGGATGGAAGGTCGTTTCGGATGCATTGTGAAAAGGTCGGGAGCTGTATTTCGGGGGCGTTTTCCTCAGATTCCTCAGATTCCTCAAATACTTTTTTTGAGGAAATCATAGGAGATTGCGGGTCGCAGCCCGCAATGACTGAGGAGCGGAACGACCGACCACGACCATCGGAAGATGGTGCTGGAAGATTGATTCCGTGGGACTTAGCGATGTGGAAGAGGGTGGCGATGGTGATGGGAGCTTTGCCCGACGGCACCCTGTGACGGAGGCAAGCGGCATACTGTTTTTGGGCTATTTTTGGGTCATAATTGGGGTAAAAAGCCGAAATTCTGTGAAAAAACGGCTCACCATCGGCACCAAATTCGTGTGCCAGGGCGAAGCCGATATTGCACCAGTCGCCATAATCGGCGGTGATATCGGTGCCCGACAGTTCGATAAGAACTGTTAGGGCCTCGATGGATTCAACGACGGAGGTGGCGTAGGTGTTTGTGGGTTTGGTCATAATAGCGTTGGGTTGAGATAGGCATTAGGGTCGAACGGCAGGAAACAGGCACGGCTGACATCCTTGCATTTCTCGTCGACTTCGAGGGCGTAAGCGTTGCGGAGGTAATGCTGGACGGCGTAGAAAAACAGGGCGTGGTAGGAAGCGGGCGTTTCGACCGGGAAGAAACGCTCGCGAAAGGCGTAGTTTCGTTCCATCGACACGACCCATTTGAGGCCTTCGCCTGAAGGGCTGAGGAAGAGCAGCAAGGTCTCAAAATATGGGTCGTTCAACAGGGTAAGCCGGACAGCCTCAACATCTGAAAGATGGTCCAGGTCGAAGCAGACGAAATAGGAATGCTGGATGAGGTACTCGGCCTTGCGCTTGCGAAACGTCCCTGAGAAGGTGCAGAAGTCGAAATTTGATCTCTTGAAGGCGGGTCGTTGGTCGGGCGGCAGCGAGCGCAAGCGAGCTGTAGCCCGAGCCGACACACCGCCTGTGATGTAGTTGTAGGCATCAATCAGGGTAAACTCCATAGAGGGCAGCTTGTTCTCTATCGGCTTGGTGTAGAAGGAAAAGCGGGAGAAAGTGGCCACCGATGCGACTGGAGCGCAAACGGAAGGGATGAACGGTTGAGGGTTAGCGTACGTTTCCATGGCGTTGTATGATTTTGTGGGATTCGATGAAAGCCTGGACTTCATCCAGCTTGTAGAGGCAGTAATGCGTGTGTACCTTATAATATGGCATGCCTTTGGTGCGGAGCTTATCCAAGGTGCGACGGGAGCAATGAAGCAGCCGCATGACATCACCCGAGTCGAGCCAAAGCTTGGAGAGGTCGGGATGGGTCAGGATGACATCCTCTTTGTTGATGATGGCTTGCGGCTTGCTCATTTGAAGCCTCCTTTCGGGGCCTTTCGAGCCTTTAGCGGCACACGGATGACCTCTTCGTCATCGACGGAGAAATCCTCGCCAAGGATCCAGGCATCAATCTCAGACCTGAGGAATTGGAGCTTGGCTCCGGCCTTGTGGTAAGGGATGGCTTTTTTCCACACCCATGAATAGATGGTCTGACGGGCTGGCTTGCCGGGAAGGTAAAGGATAAGGTCTTCGACACTCATCCATTGTTTTTGAGGCTGGCCGTCGCGCTCAGCGATGGCTTGCAGCATGGTCTTCATTTCGTCAACGTCCTTAATCAGCTGTGAAACGGCATTAGGAAGGTTGTCGAAAGACAGGGATTCATTTGGTTGATACATGACATGAAAATTTAGTGGTTGTTAGCGGCGGCTAATTACCAGGTATTTTTTCATGTGACTACATCAGTAAGCGGTTACTTACGTACGATTTTTTTTCTTGTTTTTTCCAACTGGCTTAGTTACAAGCTTTTGCGCAAGGGCAAGGAAGATGGCTTTTGTCGTCTCTTCCGAGCAACCTTGTTGAATCGCTCTGCTGTATATGCCTACTGCATCGGAGAGATCGATGTTGAACAGCTCGCCGATGGTATTGAAATACTCCTTTTGGGTTGGTTTCTTCCCAGTTCTACGGTCGATAATGTAATCAGCCACGTAAAGCGAGAGGAAGATGCGGATGAGGTCTATTCCTGAGAGGCTTTCGCTGATTGCCAGGTGTGAAATGTAGGTTGAAGCGATTTCATCATTGCGCACCTTCTCTGTGACTTTAACCAGCTCCTGAAAATCACCGTTGATATCGGCAAAGGCATAGGTCAGCACCTTATAAACGTTATCAGTTTTGATTTTATCGGCGGCAGCAAGCAGATCATACAAATGGACGAAGCCCTTGCTGGCTGCATCGTAGGTGTCAAAGGGAATACGCAACTGGTTCTTCTTGTCGACCAAAGGCTGTGGGATGGATGCGCTGAGCGCATCATATTGCCTTTGGAGGGCATTGTATTTCGCTTTCCAATCCACCACGGGACCGCTCAGCTCATCGGCCAGGCGTTCAAACGCTTTGAAGTAGGCGGAATTGACATCTACGGCGCGTTTGATGGCTGAGATGAGGAAACGGCTCTTTCGTTCGTCCTGAAGCCGTAGCAGCACGAAATCGACTGACAGGACGATTTCTGCTGCGTAGGTGTCAATGAGGCGGTTGCAAACTTTATAGAAATGCTTTCTGATGAAGTCTTCCTCTGGATGAAGCTCATTGGCGAAGTCGTTCATCAGGGAATAGGCTTCGGTGAAAATCACCTCGGGTGGACGAGGGATTGGATAAGGCCTGTTGGTTGCGACATCATGCCTGTCGAAGGAAAGGATAGTGTCGTAGATCATTTCATTGACTTGACCCATGACACGGTCATCTAGATAGCCGTCCAGGTCGGCATGGATCTTAAATGATAATGCGTTCATGACTATAAGATTTAAGAAATGCGCGAAACGGAGCAGTAAGAAAAAAGCCCAGCGGAGCGCCGGGCTTTTTGAATCATTCTTCGTCATCCTCAATCTCTGGGTCAACGAAAAGGAGGTTGTTGACCTTCAGCCTCTTTTTCGGACTGATGGTGCCTTGGTAGCCTCGAAGGACGTTCTTGGAATCGACGTGGCCGACCATCGAGTCAATGAAGGCATCGGAGATGTTGTGCCATGTGAGCGTGGTAATATAGGAATTGCGCGCGGTGGAAGCGGTGACGGGCGGGATGCCCAGCTGCGCACACACATACTGCATTCCCTTGCGGATTTGGCGGTTGAAGTCGTGGGAACGGCTTTCAATCTCGGCCTCGGTGGTGGCATTGAGGAGAATCTGCGGGAAGACGCGACGGCCTTTCTCAGGCTCAGTGCCGTACTTGGCCAGCAGCTCCTTCAGCGGCTCGGTGATGGGGATGTGGACGGTGACCTGGACCTTATCGGCAATCTTGCTGCGGATATAGGACAGCTCGTTACGATAGAAATAGTCATCGTTCCAGACCAGCTTGGCGATGTCCTTCATGTTGGAGCCGTTGCAGAGATACAGGATGAGCCACCAGTCGGCGGCCTTGCGGTTGCGGCCTTCGTAGTCGCGAATCTTCACGATGTCGGACACGGGGATGAAATCTTCTTTGCGACGGGTGGACGCCTTGATGGTGAACTTGGGCGTTTCGGAGATGATCTTCTGTGCGCCCAGGCTATTGAGGACAGCACGGAGGGCACGGAGATAGATGCTCTTGGAAGAGTCCGAGAGGCCTTTCTTAGTCATGTACTCTTGCCATTCATCGATAACCAGCTCATTGACGAACGACGGGGCGAGCTTGGCTTTCTTGCCCTTGATGGTGAGCGACTTCTCCTTGGTCTTGGGGTCGGTGACGGTGCCGACGGTGCAGCCGAGGAAGCGATAGAAGTTCTTCAGGGCATTGATGTACTGCTCGCGCGTCTTGTGGGTGTTCTTCTTCAGACCGAAATCGATCCAATAGTCGAAGAGGGAGATGGTCTTTTTGGTCTGCTTTTGCTGCGGGCTGGCGAGAGCCGCTTTGAGGTTGTCGAAGGAAAATCTGTTCTCGGCATTGAGGGCGTTGACAGCGTCGACGACCTTGTTGAAGAGTTGGCCGATTTGGACCCTGGCCTTACGGATTGCGTTGGAGCCTGCCTTGACCTGTAGCGCAACGGCATAGTCATCGGGGCTGAGGTTGATGCCAGTGGGCAGCAGGAGCCTTTGATGGTGGCAGTTGACGCGGACATAGATAGGATACAATCCGTTCTTCTTCGTCCTTCGCGCATCGAAGAAGGTGTTGACGAGGATGTTCTCGCACGTGTTCTGGAACAGGGGTTCTTTGATAGCGGGGTTTAAGTCCATTTTTGTAATAATTAAAAGTACCTAAAAATTGCGTTTTTCGTCCTTACTGAAACTTTGCTGAAAATTTGCACGCAGTTTGCACGCGATTGCCTTTATTTATCGTGGAAAATTTGCACGCAATTTGCACGCATTGTTTGAAAGACATGCAAAAATAGGTATAATTATTCAATTGTGCAAGTGATTGAATAAGAAACTTTTAATTATTTTTGCAAGTGCCTAAAAACGTGGATTTTATGGGTTTAGCTGCTTTGGGAGCAGGGGGTCGAAGGTTCGAATCCTTTTGCCCCGACGGTTGAAAAACAAGGAGTTACGTAAAATCGTGACTCCTTAGTTTTTTTGAGAAAAAACAAAACTAGTATTGACCTTTGCTCCTCAATGCAGCCTTGACCGCTTGATGAGATAGCTCGTCAGCACTTGGTTGTACTCCTTATTAATATCAGCTTCCACATAGTCGATTTGGTACTGGTAACAATGGTGCAACAAAGCCTCTTTGCGCTCGGCCATTATCTTTTTATAGGTTTCCTGAACCTCAATAGGATTGAGTTTCAGAGTGTCGCCCGTCTCCAAATCGACGAAACGGTACGGGCGGTTCTCAAAGTCCAAGTTTTGCTCCAAATTGCCGTCAAAGACGTGGAACAAGATGACCTCGTGCTTGTTGTATTTCAGATGCTCCAAGGCCTCGAACATCGGCTGGTAGTCATCAAGGCCGTCAAGCATGTCGGTGAAAATCACCACGAGGCTGCGGCGGTGCGTCATCTCAGCAATCTGATGCAGACATTGCGGTGTTGAAGTGGTTTTCCTCTTGTTTTTGTCGTAATCGTCAATCAATTTCTCCAGTTCACTATAAATCAGTTTGTTGTGAACCACCGACGACTTGGCCGGCTCGTGAAAAGTGATAGTTTCGTCGAACAAGTCCAAACCCACCGCATCACGTTGGCGACGCATCAGTTCCATCAGTGAAGCGGCGGCATAAACGGAGAAAAACAGTTTGTTAGGATGCTCAAAGTCAATCTTTTGCCTCACAGGGAAGCACATGCTTGAGCTTTGGTCGATGACGAGTTGGCAGCGAAGGTTGGTTTCCTCCTCGTAGCGTTTCACGAAGAGTTTCTCCGTGCGGCCATACAGTTTCCAATCGATATGACGGATGGGTTCGCCAGTGTTGTAGAGGCGATGCTCGGCAAACTCCACAGAAAAACCGTGGAAGGGACTCTTGTGTAAACCTGTGATGAATCCCTCCACGATTTGACGTGCCAAAAACTCAAGGCTGCCGAACTGCGTGAGCCGGTTCCTATCGATTGAAAAGTCCAAAGGATGTAAATGCTTCTAATTCCGGCGTTTCGACAGGCTCAACGGCCTCGGCCCCTGAGCCTGTCGAAGGCCATAACTATTAGAACAGTTTCTCCAGTTTCTCCACGAAGACCTTCTTCGGGGCTGCGCCGACGTTCTTGTCGACAGGCTGGCCACCCTTGAAGAAGAGCACGGTGGGAATGTTCATGATGCCGAACTTGGCGGCGGTGCCGGGGCATTCCTCGACGTCGCACTTCACGGCGATTACTTTGCCTTCGTATTCTTCCGAGAGTTCCTCGATGATGGGTTCAACCTTCTTGCAGGGACCGCACCAAGTGGCGCCAAAGTCCACCATTACAGGGAGTTCCGATTTCAGGACGACTTCTTCAAAACGGTCGTCAGTCATTTGAATTACTGCCATAGTTTTAATTCATTTAGTTTATAATAATGCTTCAATATCTATCATAATGAGTGCGCAAAAATAAGAAAAAACTCTAACTATTGACCATCTTTTCAATAGTTTCGATCATACCAATATGATTTTATCTTGTTCAACGTTCTTGTAAAATGGCAGAAAAGTCCACTTGCTCCACTGGCTTTTGGAATAGATATGCGGACTGATTTCAGCACCCAAATCCCAGCCTAACTTACGGAAACTATAGGTCAAATCGTAATCCTGGGAGGTGATTTTCGATTTGTCAAGCAAGATGAGCAAGTCACAGTCGCTATTGTCGTGAAAATCGCCACGAGCGTGAGAACCATAGAGCCAAAGTGAGCTACCCTTGGGCAATACGACACTTGCCAACTGCTTGATTCTCTCCAGTATTTGTCCTCTTTCCATGATACAAGGCTTTTTTTGCTTTGCAAAAATACAAACTTTTCTGATTACCGCAAATCAAATTCCGCAAAAGGCATCTTCTCCAAAAGCGGCAACACCTCCTGCGCATTGACGGCACCCTTGACGGGCGTCAAGTTGCAGGACTTCTTGTCCAACGGGTCGTAAAGATGAATCTTATAGTTCTGTTTTCCAGGATTTTGCTTTAGTACTTTGACAAATTCCTCCATGCCTTCCTTGCCCATTTCCGCCACATTCAACTTGATGTAAACCGTCTTGGTCGTAGTTTCCAACAGGGAATCCAACAGCCGCGCCTCGGTGAAACGCACCTCCAACGTTGTTGGAGCCGTGTTCGGGTCTTGGCCAGGACGCGGGAAGGGCCTGTCCAAAGTGCCATAAAGCATCACAAACGAATTGACCGTCAGTAAGTTCCGGCAATTCAGATAATTCTCCTTGAACAAGGCAAACTGCAAGGCGCCACTTTGGTCTTCAATGGTGAAACGTCCGTAGGGATTGCCGTTTTTGGCCGTATATTCCTCAGCACGAGTGATTTGTCCGCCGAGGCGAACAGCACGACGGATGTTCTTTTCGGGGTCGTTTTGGGCAGCCTTCAAAGTCTCCACATTGCAGTTGGCGAAGTACTTCAACGGCAGGTGATAGACCTCCATCGGATGCGAGGAAATGTAAAAGCCCAAAGCCTCCTTCTCCATCTCCAACTCTTTCATCTTCGACCACTGTTCGCAGTACGGCAACGGCATGTTGAAGGTCTCCTCTGCCCCACCCTCGTCGCCAAAGCCGAAGAGATCCATCTGCGAAGAGTTCTTCCGCTCGTTGAACGAGGCCACCATGCGCATGGCTTTTTCGGAGAACGGCGATGACTCGTTAGGCGCAATATGGAACAACATGGCGCGATGGAAGCCCTTGAAACTGTCGAAGCAACCCGCCATGCCCATACTCTCCAATGCCCTGACGTTGAGGCCTTTGTCGGCAACGCGCATCAGGAAATCGCCGAAATCCTTGAACTTGCCGTTGGCTTCGCGTTCGGTCACAATGCCAGCCACAGCCGCCTCACCTACGTTCTTGATGCCACCCATGCCGTAGCGAATCTCGCCCTTCTCGTTGACCGAAAACTCATATTGCGATTCGTTCACATCGGGGCCAAGCACCGCGATTTTCATGCGTTTGCACTCTTCGGTCATGAAGTTCACCTGCTTGATGTCGCCCAACTCGTTGTTGAGCACCGCCGCCATGAACTCAGCCGGATAGTGCGCCTTGAGGTAGGCCGTCTGGTACGACACCCACGAATAGCAGGCCGCGTGCGACTTGTTGAAGGCGTAAGAAGCAAACTTCTTCCACTCTTCCCAAATCTTTTCAAGGCGTTTCTTCACCTCAGCTTCGGGCAGGTTTTCGGTTTTGGTGAGCTTGGCCACACCTTGTTTCATGAACTTTTCGTAAAGCTCCTCCATCTTGGCCAACTGCTTCTTACCCATTGCCTTACGCAGCGTGTCGGACTCGCCTCTCGTAAAGTCGGCTAGCTCGCGCGAGAGCAACATCACCTGCTCCTGATAGACGCAAATGCCGTAAGTATCCTTCAAATACTTCTCCATGCAGTCGAAGTCGTACTTGATCTCCTGACGGCCTTGCTTGCGGGCGATGAAATCAGGGATTTTGTCCATCGGGCCGGGGCGATAAAGGGCATTCATAGCGATGATGTCACCGATGACGGAAGGCTGCAACTCGTGCAGGTATTTTTGCATTCCGGGTGATTCAAACTGGAACGTGCCGATGGTATTGCCCGCAGAATACAACTCGTAGGTTTCCTTGTCGTCAATCGGGATGTGGTCGATATCAATGTCGATGCCGCGTGTGCGCTTGATGTTCTTCAAAGCGTCCTTAATCAAGGTCAAAGTCTTGAGGCCAAGGAAGTCCATCTTGATGAGGCCGACGGTCTCGATAACATGTCCATCGTATTGAGTCACAACGACATCCTCCTTCGTATCCTTGTCCTTGACAGTACATACAGGCGCGACATTGGTGAGGTCGTCGGCGCCGATAATCACGCCACAGGCGTGGATGCCGATTTGTCTGTTGGTGTCCTCCAGTTCCTCGGCGTAGGTCAGCATCGAGGAGATGTTCTCATCCTTGCCCGTCAGCAGTTCATGCAGTTCGGGAATGTATTTGTAGCAGTTCTTCAGGTTGACCTTGGGCATCTTCTTGGGCAGCGTGCCTTCCACGGCCTTCACCGCTGCCTCATCGAAGTTGCGGTCAGGGATGTAGCTCTTGATTTTGGCCACCTCAGGCAGCGGCACCTTTTGCACACGCCCCACATCGGCGATGGCCGACTTGGCCGCCATCGTGCCGTAGGTGATGATGTGCGCCACTTTTTCCTTGCCGTATTTCTTTGTCACCCAATCCAATACGCGCTCACGGCCGTCGTCGTCGAAGTCCACGTCGATATCGGGCAGGGAGATACGGTCGGGATTGAGGAAACGCTCAAACAGCAAGTCGTATTTCAACGGATCCAAATCGGTGATTTTCAAGCAATACGCTACCACGGAACCAGCCGCCGAGCCACGCCCTGGTCCGACTGACACGCCCAATTCCTCACGCGCTGCGCGGATGTAGTCGCTCACGATGAGGAAGTAGCCCGGGAAACCCATGGTCTTCATTACGTGCAACTCGAATTTGATGCGCTCGATTTGCTCCTCGGTGAGGTTCTCGCCATAACGCTCATGGGCACCGTCCCAAGTCAGTTTGGCCAAATAGTCTGCTTCAAGCTTGATACGATAAAGCCGCTTGTAGCCGCCCAGTTTCTTGACCTTCTTCTCGGCCTCCTCTTGCGACAAAACCACATTGCCGTGCTCGTCGCGGGTGAACTCGTTGAAAAGGTCTTCTTCGGTGAATTTTTGGCGATATTCCTCCTCCGTGCCAAAGTCCTCAGGAATAGGGAAAATCGGCATAATCGGGTCGGAATCAATGCTATACGTCTCAACTTTATCGACAATCTCCTGCGTGTTTTCCAAAGCAAAAGGCACGTCAGAAAAGATGCGTCCCATCTCTTCAGGCGTCTTCAACCATTCCTGTTTTGTGTAGTGCATTCGCGTCGGGTCATCGAGGTCCTTGCCCGTGCTGAGGCAAATCAGACGGTCGTGCGCCTCGCCGTGTTCTTCCTCAACAAAATGCACGTCGTTGGTCGCTATGACCTTCACGTCGTATTTCTTCGCCAAGTCCAAGAGGATTTTGTTCACCTCCTTTTGGCGTTCGTAGACCTCGGTATCGCCACCAGGTTTATCGGTCTTATGTCGCTGGATTTCAAGATAATAATCCTCTCCAAAAAGGTTCTTGAACCATTGTATCGTTTCCTCCGCGCCTTTAAGGTCGCCGTTCATGATTTTCTGCGGCACCTCGCCCGCGAGGCAGGCCGAACTGCAAATCACACCTTCGTGGTATTGCTCCAACAGGCTGTGGTCGATGCGCGGATTGTAGTAAAAGCCCTCCGTGTAGGCGATGGAACTCAATTTGCAAAGACTATGGTAACCCGCCTTGTTTTTGGCCAACAAAATCAAGTGCCAACCACGGTCTTGGCGGCCTTCGCGCTTGTCGATATTGACCGGCGCACAATAGGTTTCAATGCCGAAAATCGGCTTGAACATCTGCCCGTTCAGCTTGTCAATTTCGGCTTGTGCGGCGGCTTTCTCCTCCTCGGTGGAGTCCTCCTTATTTAATATGGCCTTCTGCTCCTTGATGGCATCCTTCACCTTTCCGTTTTCTTTGTTCACCGTGTCGGCGAAATCCTTGATACCGAACATGTTGCCGTGGTCGGTGAGAGCGAGGCTGTACATGCCGTATTTCTTGCACTTGGCCACCAAATCCGGCACCTTCGACATGCCGTCGAGCATGGAATAATGCGAGTGGACATGCAGGTGCGTGAAGTGTTTCGGCACATAATTCCCGATTTCGGGCACCTCTTCCCCCACTTCCTCGTCAACGATAGGCTCAAAAGTGATGCCGGCCGGCTGAATCATTTCAGGGTTGGCCGCCTTGAAGTCGTCGATGAACTGCGCGTCAACACCCAAGTCGTTGGCATCCAGCACGCCGCGGCGCACCAACTCCAAAAACACGCGAGCCGTGGCCTCCACATCAGCGGCTGCATTGTGCGCCAAATCGAACTTCTCGCCAAACAGAATCTGATGAAACTCCTTTAAGCGTGGCAGTTTGAACTTGCCGCCCTTGCCACCGGGCAGTTGGCAAAACTCCGCCGTCTTTTCGGTGCAGGTGTCCACTTTTTGCCAGTTGGGCAGCGGGTTCTCGCCTTTCTTGCGCAAAAACTCACAGCCCAAAATGCAAAGGTCGAAATCGATGTTGTGGCCGACGAGACGCGTGGCCTTCGAGGTCGACTGCAGGAAAATGTCCAGCACCTCGTCAAGCGGTTTGACGTGTTCGATGGCGTATTTGGTGGAGATATGATGCACCATCTTGGCATCGATAGGAATCTCAAAACCCTCAGGCTGAACGATATAGTTGTGCGCCTCGACGAAGCGGCCCTTGTCGTCGTGGACTTGCCAAGCCAGTTGCACCATGCGAGGCCAGTTGTCGAAGTCGGTCAGCGGCGCGTTGTAGTTTTTTGGAAGACCGGTGGTCTCGGTATCGAAGATTAGGAACATAATCGGTTGAAAGTTGATAGTTTAGCGTTGAAAGTCGGAGCAAAACCTGCCTCAAAAATCAGCCTTCAAAGATAGGAGATTTTTGGAAACAGCGCAATGCAAAAAACTGATTTTTCAGTTTTGATATTTCTTCCACAAAACGCTAACCTTCCCAGCAACTTCCTCCCGCAGCCATTCCGGCGACAGCACTTCAATATCAGGTGTTTGCGCCAAAATCTCCTGTTGGAAATCGAACTCAGGGCAGAGGTGCAACTCGAAAATGCTGTATCCTTCTCCTTTTTCGACCTCTTTTTGCGAGGGATGCAACGGCAAAGAACGCAAGTAATTTGACTGCTCAGTGCTGACCTTCAGCCTGACCGTCTCAACTTTGGCGTTTTCGTGGGCTATGATGCCGTAAAAGTCCTCAAAGAAGGCCTTCGGGTCGAATTTTATGGGCATTTTAAACTTCTTCTCCAAAGTCTCAAGATTGAGGATGCGGTCGAGGGCATAGATGCGCACTTGGTCGATGTGCGGACTTCGTCCCACGAGGTACCAGCGTTGCTTGAAGAGCTTCACGCAGTAAGGTTCCAACTCGAAGGTATTACTTTCGTCACGCCAATAGCTTTGGTAGGTAATGCGCAAAGTTGCATCGGTCTTCATGGCAGCGAGGATGGGTGAAAGGTGGTCTTTCACCGAGGGCACCTCTTCCAAAAGGATGCGGTCTTTAAGTTGTCGGTTCTCCATAAGCAAGTTGCTGGTGGAAATGGTGTGGAGCAGCCAGTTGCGCAGTCCGCCCTGCCGGATTTCCTCGGCGTTCTCGATGTAATAGAGGTAGCCGCCCACGCGCTGGCATTGTATGACGAGGCCGAACATCTCCTCCACTTCGTGAATCCAAGTGTGGAAGGTTCGCTTGGGGATTTCCAGCCCTTCGCTGATGTCGTCGTCGAGCCAGCGCCGGTTGATTTCCTCGAACGAGATGTATTTCGCGTTGTAGATGGTCTCAACGAGCCAGACGTATTTGTTTAGGAGGTTTTGGGACATAGGACTTAGTTTTTCTGGTTGATCAAATTCACCACCACCTTCACCATCACGTCTTTCTCTTCGGGTTTGCTTTCGGCAATCATCAACGTGAGCGCAACAAGAGTATTGTCTGCAATGCGCTTACTCCCGTCCTCGCGGTAAAGGATGCCGTTATTGTTAAGAAACCACAAGAACAGTGTAGCGGCAATGCGCTTGTTGCCATCGCTGAACGAATGGTTCTTTGTAACGAGATACAGCAACATGGCCGCTTTTTCCTCCACGCTGGGATAAAGGTCGTTGCCACCAAAAGTTTGGTAAATCTGGCCAATGCTGCTTTTGAAAGAATCGTCTTTCTCATTGCCGAACAGCGAACTCCCGCCAAACTTCTCCCGCAAAGCTGCGATAGCTTGCATGGCATTGTCGTAAGTCGCCTGAAACTTTTCCTCTTGGGTGGTCTCTTTCACACCCAAGCGTTGGTAGTCGTAATCATCAAGCGTATCCAAAGCATAAGTGTAATCTACAACAATGTCAAACAAGGCTTGGTTTTCATCGTTTTTCAACAGAGGTTGGTTTTGTAGCGTCCGACCCACCATTTGCACCAACTGGCGAAGTTCACCAATTTGAGTTCGGCGAATCTTTTCGTTCAAGGCATAGCCTTTTATCAAATAGTCTTTCAGCACTTTGTTGGCCCATTGGCGGAATTTTATACCTCTTTTTGAGTTAACCCTATAACCAACGGAAATAATCAAATCCAAGTTGTAAAATGGAATGGTTCTGGTGACTTGTCTGTTCCCTTCCATTTGAACTTGTGCAATTTTTGCACAGGTTGCCTCTCGCTCCAATTCTTCATCCTTGTAAATGTTATTGATGTGGCGGACAATCGTAGTTCTATCGGACTGAAACAGTTCTGCCATTTGTGCCTGTGTGAGCCATACGGTTTCATTCTCCATTCTGACATCAATGGCAGTCTGCCCGTTGTCGGTTTGGTATATGACGATTTGGTTTTCCATGGGTGTGGTAGATTTGTCGCTGCAAAGATACAAAAATGATGTGCCAAATCATGGCACTACCTTGCTTTTTTCATAACCATCTTTGAACTGAACGCGCATACCGCATCAATTCCTCCCGAAGTTCAGGTTGCAATGAAGTGTAACGGATGCAGGCAGCGAGCCAAGCAAAAATGACTTCGCGATAATTCTTGCCATCATATTCAATCTGTTTGACACCTTCGGTTCGTTTGCCATTAAGGGATAGGCATAGCCGATGGCGTTTATGCTCAAGGGCAATGCTTCTATCCTCATTGTCAATGACCAGCAAACTGCCCTCATTCTCCAAGACTTGTGCAGATTCGCAGTCAAAAGGGAATGGCGTTTTCATGCGCACCACTTCATTGACAAAGACATACATAAACACGCGTCCCATGCCATGTTCGTCCTCGTGGCGTAGCAGTCGGGCGATGATGGCCGTGTCAAACGTTTTTCGGGATTTCCTTATCAATCTCAACCTTAATCTCATAGTAGAACTCACGGCAATAGATGAAGTCTGTGATGGCAAATTCAGTGTGGTCGAATAGGTATTGGAAGGCTTCAATCAAATGAAGGTCTTTGGTTAGTTCCCGGTCGATGCCTTCGTTCCAGTTGGGTGGCGGACAATTCATTCCGATGAAGTCGTCAAAGGTTTGGTCGGCATCACGTTTTATTTCCAGCGAGAAGGTAACACCTCTGTCGTACAGCAGATTCCAACCCGAATCTTGCAAGGCATTCCAAAGATCTTGTCGGTTTTCGCTTTGCAGAGGATGCAAAACCGGATAGTCATTGCCCAACCAGCAGCAAGCCTCTACAGTAACATCTTCGTCAAAATCTTTATTGGCTTCAAAAACGGCATGAGCCTCGTCGAACATTTTGTGCAAGGCTTCGCGCAGCGCGTCGTTGAAGGCAATGATGTCAGGCAGTAGTTCTTCTTGATGTTGCAGCACATAATGGTTGATGATGTCTCTCCTTATTCGGAGCAAACTGCGCTCGTCAGTGTAGTTGTGCTCTTTGGAATACGGCCCGTCGAAAACCATGATGATTCGACGTTCAAGTTCCTGCAAGGCGTAATCCTGCAAAATTTCCTTGATGCTCATAGTGTTTTGTGTTTGTGGTTAGTAATGGTTAGTTTCATTTCACTTTTAATCTTTTGAAAAACTCCTTTATTCGCGAGGATTTCTTTGTCTCTTGTTGTGGCTCCATCATGGAATGGATTAGGCTTTTGGCTATTTCCACCAACAGATCATCGGCCTTTTCGAAGGCTTGATTTATGGGCAAATCGCTGTATTGTTCTTTAATGTATTGGTTATTGAGCAAGAATAGGGCATCTGTGTCCCTTGCCATGTTTCGGATTCCTTCCAATGCTTGTGAGAATCTGCGTTCGCCTTCCAACTCGAAAGGCAAAGTGGCAAGGGCAATGGTCGTAATGCCCATCTTTTTTGACTCACGGACGATAATGGGAGCGGCACCTGTACCGCATCCGCCTCCAAGACAGGTGACGACAAAAGTCAATGATGGCTTGTCGTCGAACAATTTCTTTATTGCATCTATGTTTTCTTCAGCCGCGAAGCTTGCCTTTTCGGGCTTGTTGCCACTTCCCAGACCGTCTGTGCCGAGTTGCAGTTTCGTGGCGGTTGCTGATTTTTCGAGCACTTTGGCATCTATGTCGCAGGCAACAAAAGACATGCTTTCAAAATTGTTTTGGCTTATATGGTTGACGATATTGTTGCCGCCACAACCAATGCCGATTGCTTTAACGGTTGGTTTTGCCGTTGATATTGCTTTTTGTTTGGTCATAGTGCGTTACGATTTTATTTTGGGGCAAAAGTAAACCGAGGCTGTGCCAAATCAATGCACAACCTCGGTGAAAAATTACAATGAATAATAAGGGTTATTTTACCCAATACTCTTTCAAAAGTCTCTCAAATTTATGTTTGCTATTAGGGTTACTCTCCCATCTGCGCCATCGGTTAGAAGGATGGTAAACAAATTCTATTCGTGTATCATTATATTTTGATGATTTTATGTATTTTGTGAATTCGTCGTAAGCGTATTTGCTCGCGAATATTACAATATCAGGTTTTACTATCTCCAAAATTCCACATAATGCAGTACCAGCAACTTCACGGTCAATTTGTTTGCAGAAGTTTCTGAATGTCTTTCCTCCTATTGCTGGACGCAAGAAATAATTATAGTATATGGCTTCTTGATAAACGGCGTCAAATTCGGTTTTTAACACAATTTTCATCGAATCTCGTAATCGATCGAAGGGCGGATAACCAGATTTATCATTTTTAAAATCATTTTCTTTTTCTTTGGGTATTAAGGGTTTTGTAAATTCTCCTCGATACCACGCCTCGGGATCTTTGAATACACCGTCAACATCATCGGAGAAATAGTTACTCTCCCCAATTATCATTAGTTTATTATGTCTTGGATTGTTCCAATAATTGTCTCCTATTGTAACAGGTTCTAAAATTGGAAAACGATTAAAAATACCTTCTTTGACAATTCCATCTTTTCCGATGTTTGAATACTTGTCTGTTGCCATTTTATTTAGTTGATTTGTTGTATTATAAATAACAGGTTATTATGTTGTATTTTCATTCAATTTCATTCAATTTAATTCAGCTTAATTCATCTTATTCCACTGATGATACCCTCCCGAAGGGCAGTCAAATGTATTGGGTGACTTTGAGGCGTACAACAGAATGCCGCATTTCTTGCATTGGTAGACATCGGTGCCTGTCGGACATAAATCTTGCCAATTGTGATAGCCTCCAGCAGTGCATCCAAAAGAAGATGGAGTATTCTTGCTTTCGACGAGAAGACCGCAATTCTTGCAACGGTAGTTTTCGCTACCGACCTCGCCAAGGTCGTTCCAATCGTGGTAGTTTCCTGCCCGACAATTGAAAGAGTTTGGCCTACGCTCCGTCTTAATCAATATGCCACATTTCTTGCATTGATAGTTCTTCATTGGAAGCAAGTTAGGATTTTGCACTTGTAGGCACAATGCCAATATGATAATTGCGGCAAAGGTAATCATTTCTATAAAGCAAACCCGTGTTGAATAAATAATGTGATTATTTGACTATCCAGTATTCTCTCAAGAGTTTTTCAAACTTCTGTTTTCCGTTTCCATTTCGATGATTCCAGGAAAAGTGAATGGCAGGATGATTGACGAAATCAATCGGGATATCGTATGATAATCTATTCGAGGTCATATACTTATTAAATTCCAAGAATGCATATCTACTGATTCAATATCTGACTCACACTTTGTGAGCATCTTACGGAGTTGGTCGGCGTTTGTTATTGAACTGATCATATATTATCGGGTTTTACGCCGCGAAGAAAAAGAAAACCTATGCCATATCGCGGCATAAGTTACGAAAGTACGAAAAAAAATGTGTTTATTATGTTTTCGGGAAGAGGTGCCTGTAAAAAATCCCCAGCATTTTTATACCTTTGCCCCGTCAAATTGGAATCACCATGGAAAACGAAATAGAGACCTCCAAACAAACCACTCACTGCCTCAACTGCGGCACTGAGTTTGAGGGCAAGTTTTGTCCCGAATGCGGACAAAGCGCCGAGACAGGCCGGTTCACGATGCGCTTCATCTTTGAGAACCTTCTGGCGGCGTTCATCAGCAAAGACGGCGGCATCTGGTACACCCTCAAAAACCTGTTCACCCGCCCAAGCGCAATGATTGTCGAAATCCTCAACGGCAAGCGCAGAAGGTTTTTCTCACCCTTCCCGATGCTGATATGCGTACTGACGGTGTATCTTCTATTGGCTTCAGTTACAGGCAGCCGGGATAATTATCGCCAAGCAGAACAAAAGTTTTCGAATATAGAGATTACCATGGATGACAAATCTGATGAACAAAGTACAGATGTTGAACAAAGTACAGACGTTAAGCAAAGCACAGACGTTGAGCAAAGTACAAATGTTGAACAGAGCACTGATGCTGAACAAAGTACAGATGTTGAACAGAGCACAGATAAAGGTAAAGATTATACAGAACGGTACAATCGCGTGAGAAAGATGGCTGGCAATTGCATGAAGTTTTACAACAACCATTACACCGTGATTTTTATGCTGACACTTCCCTTATTCCTTTTTGCCGCAAGGGTATGCTACGGAAAAAGCAACAGAAAGCGTTACTATCGCGCGGAATACCTGGTGGCCATCACCTATTCGATGGTTATCGTGGTCATCTACCGTTGGTTGGCAAGTATAATGTATCTCATTTCAGAACCCCTGTCCGACAAAATGGGCATATTCATGCCTTTGGTCATAGCTGTCAGCTTCACCGCCTGTTTCCAAAAAATGATGGGGTTCAGCATTTCCAAAACCGCATGGCGGAGTGTTTTGACCGTAATGCTGTATTATCTGACATTGGGTCTTGTTGCGACAATCCTCATCGTCATCTTCGGGATAATCTTTATCAAGAGACTTGGGTGACGAAGAAAAACCCGTCACTTCGCCCGCCAGAAACTCCGCATGAAAAGCAATAGAATCGTGAAAATTTCGAGACGGCCAACGAGCATGTCGAAGGAAAGCAGCCATTTGGCCACCGAGGAAATGTCGTCGAAATTGCCGCTCGGTCCCGTGATGCCCGAGCCTGGGCCGTAGTTGCTGAAACAGGTCAGGAAGGAGATGGCGCTCTCCTCAAAGCTCATGCCCGTGGCCACCAACGCCACCACGTTGACCATGAAAACGAGGATGAACAGCGAAAAGAACGACAACACGCGCTTCAGGCTGAGGTCTTCCACAATCTGCCCCGAAATCTTGATGGTATACATGCTTGTTGAGTGTATTAACTCATTGATTGTCTTTTTGATATACTTAAACAGCACAATGACGCGTACCATCTTGATGCCGCCGCTGGTGGAACCTGCACAGCCGCCCACAATCATCATCACGACAGTCGGAATGAGGAAAAAGCGCCCCCAAAGGTCGTAGTCGTAGTTGCTGCCTTGAAAACCGGTGTTCGAAAGCAAAGCCGTCACGTGGAACAACGAAGTGCGTATGCGCTCGGCCTCGGTCTGCGGATGCGAGGCCAACTGCTCTTCCGTCACGATGTCGAAACGCGGGGCGAAGTAGAATCGCGCCATGAACAGCACGGTGAAACCAAGAATGGCAATCAGGTACCAACGCAGCTCCTCGTTGCGCCGAATCACGTTGAAACGGAAGTTGAAGAGGAAATAGTACATCGCGAAGTTGATGCCCGAAAGCAGCATGAAAAAGATGCACACGTACTCAATGTAACTCGACTGGAAATAGCCGATGCTGGACTGATGGGTGCTGAAACCACCCGTGGCGATGGTGGTAAGTGCATGACAGACAGCATCAAAACGATTCATCGGGCCAAGGGCATAGCACAAGGCACAAAGGAGGGTAAGGACGATATAGATGGTCCACAATAGGCGCGAGGTGGCTCCCATCGTCGGGGCCAGTTTCTCCACGCTCAAGCCAGGCGCCTCGGCTGCGAAGAGCGACATTTTCTTGGAGCCTTTTGCCACCGATGGGATGAACGCCAAAGTGAACACGACGATACCCAAGCCACCCAACCATTGCATCAGGCTGCGCCAAAAGAGGATGCCATGCGGCTGACTGTCAATGTTGTCCAAGATGGTGGCCCCAGTCGTGGAGAAGCCCGACATGGTCTCGAAGAACGCATCGGTGACATTGTCCACCGTGCCGTTCATCAGGAAAGGCAGCATCCCGAAACCCGAGAACAGCACCCACGACAACGCCACCACCAAGAAGGTGTCTTTCAGTTGTAGCGTCTCGTGGCTGCGCCGACCGATGTTGAAAAGCAAAAGCCCTACCGCGCCCGTCAGACCTGCAGTGAGAAGGAAGCAGTTCGCGTCGGTCTCCCCTGCCACGCGCTGATAATGCAAGGCCACCGCCGCCGTCAGCAACAGCGCTGCAGCCTCAATCAGCAAAAGGACACCAAACAGCTTGCTTTTCATTTTTTATTCATTTGAGTTAGTCCGCCCTTTCAGGGCTGTTTCGGCATCCGCCTTTATCTCCGACTTGCACATCGGGTTGGGTTAGTTCGCCCTTTCAGGGCTGTTTCGGCATCCGCCTATATACCCGACGTTGCACATCGGGTTGGGTTAGTTCGCTCTTTCAGGGCTGTTTCGGCATCCGCCTTTATCCCCGACGTTGCACATCGGGTTGAATTAGCTCGCCCTTTCAGGGCTGCCAGGGTTGCGCCCAGCCGTCGCCATAATCGAAATCGTCGTCATCAAGGTCGCTCTCATCGTCCTTTTCCTTGTAGGAATGGTCGTCGTATGGCTTCAGCCAGTTCCTGAACTTCGTGGAGGGGATCGCCGTAATCTCTCCGTCGGCCTCAGGCGCCACGGCGATGTCGATTTCATCGTTGGCGAGTTCCTTCAGCCACTGTTGCAACTCCGAGAAACCCATGGTGGTCACCGTGTAGCCCGACCAGTCGCCTTGGGCGGCTTTCTTGGCCGATTCCTCTGATTCCCAAACGGGTACATACGAATCCCCTTCGCTATCTTCCAACATGGCGAAGAAGCCTTCCTTGGCTTCCAAAAGCCATACCTGGCGCGTTTCGAGGATGGCATTGATGAAATTTTCGAGTTTGTTTTCCATCTTTATCTCCTTTGTTGCTGTTGCAGCTTGGCCTGTTGTTTCTGGGCTTCCTCAAGGCGTCTCTGGAATGCGCTCTTCTTCTGCGGCTTCTTCTTGTTCTCCTCGATGGTGGCGCGCACCTTGTCCTCGTCGATCATCCTGCGGAAGATGAACATTTGGATGAAGGTGATGATGTTGACCAGCATGTAATAGTAGCTCAAGCCCGCCGAATAGTTGTTGAAGATAGCGAAGAACATGATAGGCATCATGTACATCATCCACTTCATGGGCTTCATCTGTGGGTTGCTGGAGTAGTCCATCTGCTTGTTGTTCACATAGGTATAAATGAGCGTGGTGATGGTCATCAGGAGAGTGAACAGGCTGAGATGGTCCATGCCGAGGAACTTCGGGAACTCGATGATGCTGTCATAGGTCGAGAGGTCGTCGGCCCAAAGGAAGGGCTGCTGGCGCAACTCGATACTGGCTGGGAAGAAACGGAAGATGGCGATGAGGATGGGGAACTGCAGCAAGGCGGGCAGGCATCCCGAGGCGGGACTCACGCCGGCCTGGCGTTGCAGGTTCATCACAGCCTGCTGCTTCTTCATGGCGTCTTCTTCCTTGGGATATTTCTCGTTGATGGCCTCCATCTCAGGCTTCAAGACACGGGTGATGGCCGATGACTTGTAGGACTTGAACGCCAAGGGGAACAGCAAAGTCTTGATGATGATGGTCAGGATGAGGATGACGATGCCGTAGTTCCAGCCGTAGGAGCTGAGCCAATTGAACACAGCAATGACGCCATAGTTAATCCACCTGATTAAGAAGAAGTTACCCAAGTTGATTTGGTCCTCCAAGCCCATCTTGTAGCTACGCAAGGTCTTGAAGTGGTTGGGGCCGAAATAGAGCTGCATCGGGATGCGGTTGATTTCGGCGTTCACGTTGTAAGGTACCTCAATGTTGGCCGACATCGACTTGAAATAGCGCGGGTTGCTGGAACGGCGCGTCTGCACGGACATGTGGGCGTTCTCAAAGCCTTCCTTGCCTACAATCACATTGCAGAAGAAACGCTGCTTGAACGAAATCCATTTCAGCTTGCTGTTGACGGTCTGCTCACTGTCCTTTTGGTCGTTGAGATGATCCACGTCATTGTCGGTCATCGAGCGGTAATACACCGATTCGCCAGCAAAGCGGTCGGTGCTCTTCTCCTGCTTCATCAGGTCGACGTCCCAGTCGATGGTCATGTAATCGGCATTGGCGGCAATCACATCTTTCAAGCCCATCGTAAGTATGTCGAAATCAAGCATGTAGTTGTCGTAGCGGACGGTGTAGGTGTATTCCAAATACTTGCTCGGGTTGTCGGTGACGAGACGCATGGAGAGCACGATGCTATCGCCCTCAGCCACGGTCATGTCGCCGCCCGTGTATGGCCGTCCGTTCATGTAAGGCTGGAAATAGAACTGCGAGGTGTTGACGATGCGGTTTTGCGCGAAAAACGAGAGGTCGAACAAGGCCGTTTCAGGATCGAAGGAAATCAGGGGCAGCGAGTCGTAGGTCTTGTAGTCCTTCAACTCGACTTGTTTCAGGAAGCCGCCTTTAGTGCTGAAAGTGAGCCTTTGCAGCTTGTTCTCGATGGTGAAAGTGCGCTCCTCCCCTTCCGCAGCGTTGGCGAACGCGCCATAACGGTCGCGCATGACGAGAGCTTTCTGTTGCGCAGCCGAGGCCGAATCCATTTGGGCAAAAGCAGCGGTGTCCGACAATTGGGCCAAAGCTGCTGCTTGTTGACGCTGTTCGGCCAGACGCATGGAATCCAAGACCATTTCTTCCCGTTGTGCCATGCGAATGGAGTCTCGAATACGCTGCTGCTCAGCCAGTTGCTCTTTCGAAGGGGTCATAAAATACATCCAGCCAAAGAGAATGGCCGCGATGAGGACAAAACCAATTAACGTGTTTTTATTGTTCATTTCAAGTCAAATTTTGCAAAATAGGGCGCAAAAATACGAAAAAAGATGGTTGTGGAAACAAATCTGAAACAAATCCAAAACAAATTACCATGAAATACCACGAATTGTCACCGAACACCCCAGTCCCGTAGGGACGAAAGACCGATAAGCAGACGACGTCAGTCCCTGCTACCACAACCCTCAATGACGTCAGTCCCTACACAAAAGCGGGACGCGAAACAAAGTCCCGCGTCCCGTGTCTCAAGGTCTCGTGTCCTAAATTAATAGTAACGATAGCTCTTCACCTGGCCAATGTGGCGGGCGAGGCGAATCACTTGGTTGCTGTAGCCGAACTCGTTGTCGTACCACAGGTAGAGGATCACCGTGCGGCCGTCTTCGCTGACCTTGGTAGCCGGTGCGTCGAAGATGCAGGCGCAGCTGTCGCCGATGCCGTCGCTGCTGACGAACTCGGTGTTGCTGCTGAAGCGGATCTGCTCAATGAGGTTGCCCTCCAAGCAAGCCTTGCGGAAGGTCTCGTTCACTTCCTCAACGGTGGTCTCGCGCTCAAGATCGAGGGCGAGCACGGCCAAGGAGACATCCGGCGTAGGCACACGCACGGCGTTGCTCGTCAGCTTGCCCTTCAGTGCGGGAATGGCCTTGGCAGCAGCCTTGCCGGCACCCGTCTCGGTGATAACCATGTTCAAGGCAGCACTACGGCCACGACGCTCTTTCTTGTGGTAGTTGTCCAAGAGGTTCTGGTCGTTGGTGTAGCTGTGGATGGTCTCGATATGGCCCTTCACGATGCCGAAGTTCTTCAGCATGACCTCCAGACCAGGCACGATGGCGTTGGTGGTGCAAGAGGCAGCCGAGAAGACGTGTTCGTTCTCGAGGTCGAGGGTGTCTTGGTTGACGCCATAGACCACGTTCGGGATGTCACCCTTGCCGGGAGCGGTGAGCAGCACCTTGCTGACACCCTTGGCCTGCAAGTGACGCGAGAGGTTCTCCCTGTCGCGGAAGGCACCCGTGTTGTCGATGAGCAAAGCATCGTTGATGCCATATTGCGTGTAGTCGAGGTCTTCGGGGTTCTTGGCTTCGAGGAAGAGTATCTTCTGGCCGTTGACCATCATGGCGTTCTCCTCAATCAGCGGACGGCAGACACCGTGGAAATAACGGTGCACTGAGTCGGTGCGGAACAGGTTGATACGCTTAGCGATATCCTCGGGCGAGTTCTTGCGGGTGACGATGGCACGCACGCGGAGGGCGTCTCCCCTGCCAGCCATCTCTGTCAGTTCGCGGCAGAGGATACGACCGATACGGCCAAAGCCGTAGAGGATGACATCCTGAACCTTGTTGCTGCGCGGGTTGGCGTCGATGATGTAGTTGAGTTTGTCGCGCACGAAGGCCGTGACGTTGTTATTATACTTTTCTTTCTCATCAGTCCACTCCGAGTTGAGGCGACCGATGTCGATACGTGCCGGAGCCAAGTTCTCGGCGAGGAGGGCCTTGGCGATGAGCAGCGAGTCTTGCACGCGAACGGGCTTGCCTAAAACGGTCTCGGCACGGAGGTGTTTGTTGAGGATTTTTCCCGAGCCACGGTTGACCAGCAGCGAACGCAACATGATGAGTTCCACTGACTTGTCATACCACAGTCTGCCAACGATGTTGATGAGTTCATTGGCTGCCTTTTCGTTTTCATTCCATGCCTTCAAAGAGGTTTCGAAGTTGTCGTTGTTCATAATTGAAATTTTTTGTTAGACTTGAATTGACGATTTAGATTGTGGCAAAGATAGACAAAAAAAACATTCAAAACTAAAAAAATGTAAAAAATCGGCACACAGCCCTATATAATGCGTAGAGACGTGCATTAGCACGCCTCTACAAATCATATCGGAAAAATCGTTTTTACACCATAAAATCATCTGACAATCAATTTTCTATAGCAAGTTCCCTTGCCCTCAATGGTGATTCTCAGCGTGTAAACGCCCGCCACATTCGGTGCGGTGATGGTCTGCAGAGACGCGGTGCGCCGCATCTCTACCATGCCAAGGGCGTTGATGATTTCCACCTGTATCTCGCCCATCTCTTCTGCCGAAAGGCTGAGGCTGACAGATTGGCCGTGTTCCACCGGATTCGGGAATACCTGTACGCTGTTGGCCCATTCGTCCACGCCTGTGTTACTGCGGAACCGGATGACAAACGGCTCATCGGGGCTGCCGAAGACGGCATCCGTCTCGTAGGCCAGGGTTTCGTCTGAATTGTGGTATTCCTCGCCAGCCTCAGTATCGTATAGTGCAAAGCGAAGTTCTGCCGCTTCCTCGCCAGAGACGGTCAATAGGGCGAAATGACGGTTTAGCGGCTCAACATCCATCAGACGGACGCTGCCACGGCATTCATTGCCCACGAAAGCTGCCAACTCGTAATCTCCGTTGGTAAGTTCCTCGCCTTCTAATTCGACCACGGCCAAGACCGTCATATTGGTTGGGTAGGCGCTGTGGTTTGCATTCCAATAGGTTTCAATAGACTTGGCTTCGGTTTCCGTCATCTTGCTCGGATTAGCATAAATGAGCGTCTTTTGGCTGTTGCTGTTCGACTTGTACATCAAGCCAATGCCCGGCGTGAGTGTAAGTGAACCACGCCACTGGCCAGCCATATACATTGCTGAGGCATTCTGACCCTTAATCACGTCGTTTACCTGAGGCGTGAGGTTAGCCAGGGCTTCTGTAACCGACATCGTTTCGGTGCTCGGATATCCAATCCATGTCCAGCCTGAATTGAGGGTAATCGGGTGATTTTCAGCCATGGCTGCCTGGCCGGTGATGTCCACTTCAACCACTGCATTGGCCTTCACCATATAACCATCTTCGTTGTTCATAGTCAGTGTGCCGACCCAGTTACTGCCAAGGTGCATTGTTGCCTGCAACTGAGACTTGATGACCAAACCGTTAGCTCCCAAACCTTCTTTCAACTGGCCCAAAATGTTTGCATCTTCCGTTTCAATGAATGGGCTCCACCATGTCCAGCCACTGTTAAATGTAGTGGTTTGAGTGACATCAACATTGGTTTGGAAATCAAAAACATAAAGATCGTCGGGCGGCATACCAACCACACCATTGGCCTCAAACACAAGAGTGGAAACACAGGTAGCCTCAATCTCCTGCCCCACCTGATGGTCGTATGCACGGAAAGTAATCACATCGCCATTTTCACCAAAAAGAGTCATCAAGACAAGATACTGCGTTCCCTCAATTGTCATAAAATTGGAGCCACGGCATTCGTTGCCGCAAAAAGCTCCCACCTCAATAAGTTCTGATTCAATCAGTTCGCCATCCAAGGTCACCACACCCAACACATTCATATTGTCGGAGAATTGATATGGATCGAATGTCCAGTGATGGTCGACGGAAGCAGAAACAAAGTTGGCAACAAGATTCCTGTTGCCAGTTACCGTAAAGCTGTAATCAGTCGAAGTTGACACTACCACACCGCCTGCTTCCCAACTAATACCTTCTGTCCAATTAAGAAACATGTAATCTGAGTTGGGTGAAGCATACAGGGTACAGGTTTGTCCCAATGCGTATGTGCCTGCGCCACTCACCGAGCCACCATACGCGGGACTGGCAGATGCATTGATGATGCAATTGACAGGGTTAGAGTCGAAGTTGGCCACAAGACTTCGGTTACTGGAAACAGTGAAGTTATAGTCAGCATTGGTTGAAACCACGTTGCCGTTCTCAGTCCAGTTGGTGAAGGTATATCCTGAATTGGCTGTGGCCGTCACGGTGCAGTTAGAACCTTGCTCATAGCTGCCGCCTCCTGTCACGGTGCCACCGTTGCTTGGATTGGCCGAAACTGTTATAGTAAAAGTCTCCGTTGAGGTTTCCGTAAAAGACGCCACGTAATTCCCAGACTCGTTCACGACAAAAACATAAGTTGTATTGGTGGAAACCACCTCACCGTTTTTCGTCCAATGGAGGAATGTGTAACCTGCATTAGGTATGGCTGACAAAGCGCAGTTTTGCCCAGTCGCATAAATTCCAGCGCCATTCACCGAACCTCCTTCCGATGGGTAGGCAACAGCAGTAATCTGATTTGAACACAATTCTATGATATTGCTAAACTGGCTCCATCCATTAGCAGCCGCATACGTCCCTGCCTTGTTGCAAGGCACAAACACAGGAATACTCGTTGGTACGCTATTAAAGGCGTTGTTGCCCACAGATGGGGGTGTCATCGCCAATACTGTAAGAGAAGCAAGATGGACGCATCCCTTGAATGCTTCCTTTCCAATATCAGTCAAATACTGGGGTAAAACCACGCCAAAAACATGTGAGCTGTTCGCAAACGCGTAGTTGGGAATTCGATTCACTCCAGACCCTATCGTCAAAATTGTAATTGCTGGAGAACCTGGAGCGGTTGCCCCGCTGCTGAAAACCGAATGGTATCCGCTGTAATCGGTATACATCTGGGTACAGTTCGCTGCGTTGAAGTGCACCGTAGTTAACAATGGGCAATTCCAAAACGAGTATCCGTACACCTTGGTGACGCCCGTGCCGATAGTCACCTCCGTAATCCCAGTGCAGCCGTAAAAAGAGTGGTCGCCTAACGTAGTCACAGAGTTCGGTACAATGACATGTCCTGTCAGGCCACTGCAATCACGGAAAGCAGAATTCCCTATCGTCACTAGTTGGTTCGAAAGGGTCAATGTGCCGGATATGCCGCTACAGCCGTTGAATGCACCATCGCCAATGTTCGTCACAGGATCTGGTATTGTCAAAGTTCCATAAAGATTGCTACAATTGTAGAACGCATCTTTTCCGATGTACGTCACATAGTTGGGCAATGTGAGTTGCTGATTAAGGCCCGGACTGTTACTGAAAGCATAGTTGGGAATCCTGTTCACTCCGCTGCCTATTGTTAGCGTCGTGATTGCTGTGGGACCAGTAGCAGTCGTCCCACTATTGAAAACCGAATGGTATCCGCTGTAATCGGTATACATCTGAGTGCAATTCGCCGCGTTGAAGTGGACCGTGGTTAACAATGGACAATTCCAGAACGAGTAGCCGTACACCTTGGTGACGCCCGTGCCGATAGTCACCTCCGTAATCCCAGTGCAGCCGTAAAAAGAGTGGTCGCCTAACGTAGTCACAGAGGTCGGTATAATGACGTGTCCT
>Ga0265301_10000320_pt1 | contig 73378 bp, 110 predicted proteins | sample AusTroGonzalo_MG_2_FD_193488 | JGI IMG/M metagenome (GOLD analysis project Ga0265301, IMG submission 193488) | Bovine rumen microbial communities from tropical cattle in Woodstock, Queensland, Australia - Gonzalo_04 | ecosystem: Host-associated > Mammals > Digestive system > Stomach > Rumen ... | reverse complement strand
TATGGACGGCTCGTACGGCGAGAGCGACTACAACATATCGGTAAGCCAGGAATTCGTGTCCCTGTTCCACAGGGAATGCACTCTGACAGACTTCCAGACCATCACTCCTATGGAAATATTCGCCAAGCTGCACGAGGTAATTGCCGCAGTGCAGACTGGTTCGTTCCGTGAGGCGGTGAAACTTCTGAAGGCTCTTCCTACTGACGCGTTTTTGACTCCGGAACGCCTGAAAAAGTACGCGGACATGCTCACCGCTGCTGACGCCATCACATATGCCGATGACGGCGATACCGTGTTTACCGCTAGCGTGAACGCTTAATAGTGAGCTGGTATGAATAAACCCACGTTACTTGACGTGGGTTTTTGTTTTAGTCGAGTGTTTCCAAGATGTCGTCAAACTTGAAGTGCTTCTTTCGAGGAGTCGCGTCCGACACGGTAACCACTTCCTTCATCTTCCGGGTGTACTCGGAGTAGCCCTTGTATCGGCAGTGTAAAAGCCTTATTCTTTCATCTTCAAGAGTAGGTTTATATCCTGTTATACCGCACCCTCGTACTATTCTACCATCAACAGCTTTAGCAAAATTACACATTCCATGTTGAGGAACATGTCCTCCAGCTGGATTTTCGTGTGTCTCTTGATAATGAATCTTTCCAAATCTTCTTACTATAGTTTTTACACCGCAGTCTCCTAGTCTAGAAAATTTTTCCGCTAATTTAAAATCTTCTTTAGTACAATAGTCTAAGACTTTACCATTTCGTTCACTATGAAATTTTTCTGGAAATAAGTGCTTCCATCTTACAGCAATCATGTTAGTATCTAATTTTTTGCTATAATACTCTATAGCCTCGTTTATACTACCGAAATCAGTAATGTCCAGATACTCATCATCATCTATAGGCATTATCCATTCTGCCTTTGACTGTCTTTCTATGTACCAATCATATAATTTATATTGTCTAGGATGACCTACAACTGTATCTATAGACACTTTATCCCCATATTTCTTTGCAACTGAACTTATATCATAGCCGCTTTCATTGTCGAATATATGCACATGGTCGAATTTAACTTTATCTAGATGCCAATCTAACCATTCTTCAAGATCTTTAGGGTTTGAATATTTTGTAATAAGTATAGCTTCGGATTTATATGAATACTCCGTAGGATAACAATAAGGATCAAAATAATGGATGTTTGCCGGTTGCCCTCTAAAGCTTAACTTAGAATAAAATCTTAATGCTCCTAGATACTCGTTGTTATTATGCTTATAATAATCCATATAATATGAACGAAGAATGTGTGTATCTACTAGAAATACTTCCTCATTTCTATAAACTGTATCTATAAGTGTTGATGTTATAACATCATCTAAGCGTATAGGATCTTTTCCACTTCCAAGAGCTAAAGCGCATCTCCAACAATGTTTATTAAACTTTTCAGAGATTTTCGTATGTTTGAACATTCGAAAGACGTTCCCAAGAGAGCTTAGGCCGTCGTAGCTATATTTTGCCATAAAAGCTTTTAGCTTATTAGCTGTCATTCGGTCTATTCTGTTTGCATGAAGCCAAGCACTAATCTTTTCTCTGTCAGACAGGAAATTTCCTAGCATCAGGGAAACGGATGATTCGCTTTTTTCGAATTCTGTTACTATGCAGCGTAAATCACTATTTAATTGAATCGAACCATCTATAACGACAACAATATCATTCTGTGTGTACTTGAACGGGTTAAAGCGAACGTAGAACGAAGAGTAGATCGGATCGCGCCCTTCTAAGTCTTTATCATTAATAAAAGTCCAAGCACTGTCCGGCTTCTGCGCTTTATCCGTTACCACTAGATACGAAGCATTTGGGTCTTTCACCTGTGGTTCACGAATGCAGTCATAGTCGCCAAAATTAAATGTTAGGATTGTATATCTTGTTCTCACTTGTCTTCTCCAGAGATAAGAGATCACCCAATTTTCTATCAGCATCGCCCTTGTATCGTATAAATCCGGCAAATGGAGCAAATGTTACTTCGCCTACGTACAAGTTCTTCTCGGTATAGATGAAATCTACTCTTGCGTAAGCAAAATCTTTAGACAAAATTGAGGATACTGTTTTAATCTCTTCTAGAAATTTGGGCTTGGGAATATTTGCGTCATAGAGCTTACAGGATCTTGCTGGGCGAAGCCAATCCATAAATGACCAATCTAAGTCATAGTAAGACAACTTGAGTTCATCATTTTTAAGAACCTTGTAGGCCTGAAAGAACAGAACTTGACCATTAAAGCACCATGCTTTAATCTCTTCTTTATCGCTAATAAAATTCTCTTCTACTACTCTTGGCGTTATGAAATGGTACCAAGGCTCGTAGCACCTCGTAGAGTAATCGTAGTCTGCATATCGCTTTAATCTTTCTAGAACGGAACTTGTGTCTACGTTGTCTTCGATTCTAATATTCATCTTAGAGCCATGGCTACATTTTAGAATGGTACCCGGCTTCGGGACTATACTTTCTATATATTCTTTTCCATAGACAGCCAAATAAGGCAAGCAAAATTCTCTGCCAACTAGTTGTTCTACAATATCACGGAGAGCTACTTTGTCGGCATATTTTACTTTCAGAGAAGTATTACCAAAGATCTTTAACCATTGAATCTTTTCAGAAAAAGTCATTGGATTTTTTAAATCCAATGACTTTTCGAATGTTTGGTAATACCGTTCTTCTATATCCTTTCTGTAGGATAAACCGATATCGTTTAAATTAAGCATAATGTTAAGATAGAGGTCGTTCTACAAAGAAACGATAAGAGTACTCTCCCAATACTAGAACTTGGAAGTATGTATCGATTTCTATGTTGCTCTTACCACCTGTATCATCTTCGCATATTTTGTGAAGGTATTGACCCTGAGAGTTTTTGACATAGACATCGTTGCGTGCTCTTCCACAGCCTTCGATTACAACATCCACGACTTCAGTTTCAGCCACACTTGGAAGGATAAAATCCAAGTCTTTCTCGTATGAATCCGGCAAGTTGCTTAGCATGACGTAAGAGTTGTTTGCTGGGATAGTGATATTATACGTATTACCGGAAATACTAACGTATTCGCTGTTGCTAACGTCGATGCTTACTTTTGTTCTACCACCGCTACCACCGCCACCGCCAGATGCCGATTCCCATGCAGCTACTAAGTGGCCTTCAGAGGTTGACGCCGTAAGGACTTTACCGACATCACCATTTGCCGGAGCAGGGATACCTACACCCCACCCAAGGGTACCATTAGTGTCAAGTACTTGAAGCATTTTGCCGTTGTCACCGGCTTCTGCTGGCGGTACTAGCTGGCATGGCAACCAACCCGGAGTATTCCAAGGAATCCCAACCTGAGCAGACCAAGAATCGCCTAAAGCATAAACACGAACATAGCTTCCCTTTTCCAAATGTTTGAAATGGTCGCCAGTAAGCGGACGTGCAATCTGCTTTAGAGAACCGCCATTTCTCTGAATATCAAACATGATAAATAAATCATGTCCGTCTAAGCTATAAGTGCTATCAATATAAATATCAATGATACAATTAAGTAATTCATCAGACGCAAGTTTAACTTGCGGAGAATACAAATCCTGATCGGTATTATATTTAAGAATAACCTTTGTATAAGTATTATTCGTAAAGATATGGCCATTATCGGATGCACTCTGTTGAACTACGTCAGGCATCTGGCGAAGCTCGGCAAACTTAAACACCGGAGCACCGTCGCTTCCTACATGAAGAGCCTTGCCGGCATCAGCCGACGTAGTTGCCGGAAGTTCCTTCGGAGCATCCGCCCATGCTTCACCAGTAGCCGTCTTGGTGAGAACTTGACCCGTAGTGCCGCCACCTTTATGCAATAGCTTCCACTGGGAGTTCGCGCTGGTTCCGGTTGCGACATAGACATCGGGGTTCTCTTGATGGCCACTGTGGTCATCAAACCACAGCTGTCCAAGATGAAGCGGAGGTTCTATACTTGTTCCACCGGCGGATGGATCATAACCAGCCTTGACATTTGAATCATACATGTTAACAAGCTTGGATGTCCCACCAATATTTATATCATATGCCATGCCGACGTTGATACCTATATCGGGAGTATTTCCGCTGGTATTTCTTGTTACTGACCATTCCGTGTCGCCAGCGATATCGCTTAGCTTCACAAGTCGGTTAGTCTTTTTGCCGCCAGCCTCGGTTTTACCAACAGCGACAACACCGCCTTCGCCGTCACCGAAGAAGTATGCCTTTTTATTAGATTCGAGCGGGGTATAGTCGCCCATTTTCTTGCCAGTTTCAGCCATTTGAAAGCCTCCGTTATATTTTACAGTTTATACGTTGTGAATTATACCCATCCAATTAAATCATGCGAAATATCAAAGCTTTCTTTATATTTAGGATAATCCCATATAGCCAATTGTGCTATATCGTATGACCGAATTAAAATACTTGGATTGTACATTGACGCTGCTGCAGCGTGCAAAATCATATAATTAGACGAATGATTATGGTTGCTAATTCTTGAAAGATATCCGTCTATGAATAGATACATCTTGTTATTAGGATAGTCGAATGTTACTGCAAAGTGATGCCAGCTGTACCCTGTTGTATCTGAAGTAAGTACATTACGTAAATACCCTATAGTCCAATTTAGACTATACGAACCATTTTCGTATAAATATGAGCCTACAGTGGAATTATAACTAGTCATGTTCGTAAAATTTGCTAATGCTTCCATTTCAAAATATTGAACTGGTGTATTTGAGTGTCCAGAAGCTTCTGGACCAGAGAGCCGTGCCAAAAATTCAGCTGATATGCCGTTAGGGTATAATGTTTTACTAAATCCTCTATATGTTAGACATCCAGTATTAGATTTAGTTTCACCAATATTGTTTGCAAAACGTGCATAAGGAAGCCCTTCAAACGGAGTTTTGGAAATATCAAAATACTTGATATGACCATCACTACTTGAGTCATATGGAGCAAACCCGGTTGTAAAAGTATATGAATCGTTCTGGATAGCTTGAATACCACCTCGATACCCATCAACAAAATAATCAAGCAAAATACAATGTTCCGGCAGTTTAAATGATGCTCGAATTAAACTATTTGCGCCATGTGTCAAAATCATATATACCTCAACTAGGCAGAAATAACTTCGAATTCAGCAACCGTCCAACATGAACCAACACAAGTAACTTGGTATATCTTACTACTTTCGAGACTGGTTCCACCAGCAACTGAAGGATGTAAAGTAGTTACTGTGTTGCCGATAGTGCTAGTAACCGTAAGAGTAGCATTTACTGATGTCGTTATTTCTACCGCGAAATTTGCTATTTCACCGAGTTCCAGGTTGACATTTAACGTAAGAGCACTTTGTGCTGTAGTAAGCATAGATACAGCGTTGTTAGCTACGTTTATAGTTACACCGTCAGTAAGCGTTCCACCGTCGGCAATAGAACCTATCTTAGCTACGACTTCGGCAACTTCCGCCTTCGTGGCGTAGGCACTGACAATGTTATTCCCATTCTCATCGGCTATAGCTCTTTCAGCACCGAATCCTACCCCGTTGAACCCAGTCCACAGAGTATCGGAATCCTCACTTTGGATAGTATGCTCTTCCTCGTCGAGAATAGGAGTACCTTCTTCGTCGGTCATTATAGTAGCATATTCAGTCTTGTTCAGCTGAACCCACGCAGCTTCACCGTTAGCCTCGGCGGTATACAATATGGAATCATCTTCGGTAGCTACAGGAAGAGACGCCGATGGCGCATCCACCCATGCGACCCCATTAGCAGTTTTCGATAAAACTTGCCCAGCAGTTCCACCATTTGGCGAAGCGATGTAGTTGGAATCATTATCAAACTGGGAAATCTTCTCTTGTACACCAAGCTTAATCATCTTGTAGAAGTCGCCTTCTACCTTAATCAGGTAATCGCCGCTTGATGATATTTCAGTCAAAGACCCCGGCAACGGTGTCAACGCTGTTCCCGGCGAAGAAATTCCGGGCGCAATGATAAGAGGACTCGTTCCGGCAACGGTAATATCCTTGATATAAACCAAATTCCTTGCAACAACGCCGTTAGTCTTGTCATGCCCAACTCTTATCCAGACAGGGGTCTCGTCGGCGACACTTGCGACATTGCTGAAATCAAATATCAGGTAGTAATTTGGATTGATTGGGACATTATACCGGCCATCGGTATAATAATTAGCGTTGCTTGCATCGGCGTTTTCCACATGATAACTAAAATGGTCAGTACTGTAACTACATGTACCATCAACCATACTTATCGTGGCATATCCATTCATCCCGTTTCGACTATTGGCTATCGAAATGAATTCCATATTGGAACCGAACAGACCGTACATCGGCATGAAATGCTGCTGGTACTTAATGTAAGGAATCTTACCTTGACTAAACCACAACTGCTGAATTTCGCCGCGTCGTGCGCTACTCAATGGCACTTGGGTATTAAAGTCAGTAATTTCAACGAATAAGTCACTGTCCCATATAGGACTACCGTTATTTCCTACCGTAAGACGCTTTCCAACATCCCCGGCAGCCGCGCTAGGGAGTTCCGGGTCAGGAGCAGGAATATCATCCCATCCATACCCGTCCTGAGTCTTAGTGAGAACCTGGCCAACTTCACCTTCAGAAGGTATGTCAGAACCACCTCCGCCACCGCCGACACTCTTCCCGCCGATGGCGGTAACGACGTCGTCAACTATGGTAAGTTCAAGCAGGTTTCCGTTTACGTCACGTTCAGCCTTCTTTGCGTAGATCGGCTTACCGTCCCACGATTGAAACATGTTTTCTGGTGCATTAATCTCTTCGGCCATAAGTTCCTCACATACCCAGTATGCTCATAAAGTTTATCGCTTCCGTTACCAGGCCGGCAATCAAGCCTGCGGTAAAGAATGCAGTGGCGATGATTGCCGCGATGCCGACCATGTTCGGGGTATTGGTGTTCTTTTCCAGTTCGCGGTATCTGTTCATAATCAGGTGCCTTCCCTTGACGTGATCGAAAAGGCCGTCCGTGCGATTATGTACCTGGTGGTATACCTTCACGTCGTCAACTATGCTTATTTTAAGACCTGCATACAGGGCGTCTATGCCCATGGCGACATCCTCGTAGCCCCAGCCGTCCTTGAAGGTGTTCGAGTCGAATATGCCCTCGGCAAGGCCGTAGGTAGACTTCTGGAACTTCCTGAGGCGCTTCAGACCCTTCTTGGTAAAGGCAAAATTACAGCTCCAACCAATCATCCCGGTGAGCATCAGGTCCAGCCGTTCCTCGAAGGTCTTCGAGTCGGCCCATGCACTGACGGCACCCGCGACCACGCGCAGGTCGCTATAATCTATTGGCTGCTGGGCATACAGGTTGTCCATGTTTGCCGTAAGCAGGTCAGATGGGGGCTTGGCAAGGCCGGATATGTCGCTGTGCCTGCGGGTACCGAAGACAAGGTCGTACTTTGCCAGGTGCTTGGCATATTTTTCAATGAAATCCGGGTTCAACGGGGAACAGTCCCCATCCATGAAGATAAGGGCATCATAGTCCGAATCAATGAACGGCTTGATTACCGAGTTACGGTTGCCACACCGGCCCATGAACTTTCCCCGGTTGTTGATTGGGATTACCTCGTGACGGTCTGTGGGAAGGTTCCAGTACGGCTTGCTGTCGGAAAGAACATAGACTGCTGCCGGGGCGACCGTCTGGCGGTAGAGTGCATCCACCGTATCGCGCACCTGGTAGTGCTGGTTGTGGTTCGTTATCGCTACTGCTATCTTCATAAATATCCCCTTTATTCAAACGCAAGATGTATCACATTTCGATAATTGCATGCATCTTTTCGGGTAGAACCCAATGTTGAATTGGTTAAATCAAAAGCAGTTCCCTTTGATGCACCAATCATCCGCCGCACATTGGTATCCCCTTCATTAACAGTAAACATATATGCAGCTGATTCGGCTGTTCCGGTGTTATCATATAATATGACACATAAGTTATGTTCACCATCGTACACAAATGGTGTAGTCAAGTGAATATTAACCCAACCCTTGGTAAATAACTGGGTGCCCGAGTATACTAAGGTACCGGTAGACGGAAGTATTATACTGTCATAGCTCTTGGTACCACTTATAGCATCCGGGGTAAACTTAGTTCTATCCGTATGTGCCAAATATAAATCAAATGACCTAATCGTTGCAGTATCATCCGCATAATGGAATCCAATATCAGTAATTGTACCGGATTGCCCGATTTCTGACGGCAGGTATATCTGTTCAGATAACGAATATTTATACCTACTAGTTAATGGAGTTTGCAATGTAGTGTACATCGCTACTGAACTTACCGCCGTACCAGATTCCAATGACCCGATTTCAATAAATGTCGGTTCAGGTACTGGCTCTGGGTCTGGCCCGTCTTCGATTACATTCATCTTAAACAATTTGATGCTATTCTTGCTACTAGTATATGATTCACCACCGTAAGTCGTTATTTGGCTAATGTCGTATGGGCTTGTGCTCCGCTTGTTAAACACAGCTTCATAGTTATAGTTTCCGGAACGAGTATATGTTGCGAAATATTGCGTATCATTGCTAACGCCAGTATTATCATGAACCGTGATTAAAAGGTTTTTAGTATTGTCGTAATCAAACGGGGTATCTAGAGTAATAGTAGTCCAGTCATTATGCACAAATGATATGATTCCACTATATACTTTCTGTGCATTAGTAACGACGCTAAATGATGACATCGATGTGGCAGTTACATTTTCCATGTAAATGTCAATTTGCCGACTAAAGTCCTTACTAGAGGTATTCTTAAATGAAATAGTCCGTATAGTGCCGCTATTACCAACTTCGCTGGATGTGTATAACTGTTGTGATATGTCATATTTATAACTCATGTTGGTCGGAAGTGAACCATGCGAACCAGTTGACGAACCCCCCAACACAACATTTTCTATCGAGCCACGGAATATAGTGGTGTCAACATAAATATCGCCGGCTTGCGTAGGAACGGTGAGCGTTGTATTGCTCACTGTACCAATTGTTGCACACAAGTCAGTCGGCGTATATCCTTCCGCATACGTCAATGTAAATTGGGCTGACTGACCAACGGTCACATATTGAACGCTAGGCGTTATTCCGGTAACGTGGTATTGTACATTGTTTTCTACACGGACCTGGGCTTTCGCATTGGTCAATGTTACAGTGACGTTACTAGTGGTAACCGGTACCGATAGCGTATTGCCGGATATTGTACCAACAGATGTCGCGACACAAGATGCATCGGCGTCTTCAAGGAATACCAACGGAATATTTACGGTACTGTTGGCATCGGCAAACTTGTAATTGGCGACCATAACCCAATTACTATTGTTAATAATGGTCACCTTCACGTAATCTGTGTTGACGATAAGATTACACTTCATATTGACTCCTATACGTTAGACATCCCGATAGCTACCCAGCTAAGGGTAGGTTCGCCATTGGAATCTACTACACATTGTAGTGCATAAGTGCCTTGGTTGGCTGGTGTTGCCGGCAACGGCTGTTTAACAGAGATTGTAACTGTTCCAGAAGACACGCTCTTCTCAATAGTGATGCCAGTACCTTCGGTCAATTCCATTTCCGGTTCATCGGAAACGAATTTCTTAGCCTTTACCGTACCGTCGGCGTACACTACCATTGCGTTGGAACGGTGAATCTTGGTTTCATCGTTCCAGTCACCGCTACCATCCGTTTCTCCATAACCATTACCGACAATGAACAATGCCTTTTCCGAATCAGGGTCGACCTCTGTCCACAGCGAGTTCTGCATCATGCCGACAGTCGGAACGGGCGATGTACACTTGTAGTACGTTGAACCGAGAGAGTCGTACACAATATCGCCGGCGTTGTATGTCTTATTTTCATCATGCTTCGGGATGATACGTTCAGGACCCGGCAAAGCCTCGTTGTACTTACCGATAACGGTCTGCCACTTGTCTGAAATGAGCTGGTTACCTATTGCGATAGAGCCATGTCCAGACGATACGTTTCCGGCACCCATACAGATGATGTTGGAACCATCTGAAACGGTCTGGCTCATACCTTGCACTAGTAGGCCAGATATTCCATATGGCAGGCTGTTTGTTACCTTGTGTTCTACGCCCAGTATGGTGCTCCACATCACATTAGGTGCAATCTTGTCTTGACAACCCAATATGTGTGTACCCATATTAGCCAGAGACGTGCTGCGAACCGTTCCATCTGGATATTTAGTATAATATTCACATAGATAGCTATACTCCGTAATTGCATTTAACTGGAGAACCGCCTTATCGCCTTGTACCGATGATGTAATATAATAGTAGCTATTGTCTACAAGTTCCTTGTTACGAACTTTTTGTACAAAGTCATTGCCAGAAATACTTGTATATGATGTTGGACTATTATATAATTCATATACCGCACCGCCTCGGTAATAGTAATAATCGCCAGAATATACAGATACAGTAGACGTGCCATTAGGTGGCAAATATCCTCGGTCGGTTACTTCTATGATGGTTGGCTTATTAACATTAAATGACCATACTTCTTCGCATGTTTTCTTTACCGGAACGCCATTTTCGAACCATCCGATGGTGTTATTTGAACCTAAAATGGAACTATCGTGTACGTTATTTCCATTGACAGTGTTTCCGTTGCCAGCCACGAACAGTCTTGAGAAGAAATTAGATCCGCCCGTATAATTGAATTTATTGGAGATGCCATGCACAAAGATTTCGCTCATGTGAATGTTACCAGCAGACAAATCACGCCGGCCATAATATTCATCGGAGTTGAATTCATTGGTTTCTCCAAATACAACACTATGCTGAACTGCATTTAATGCGTTTCCGTCACCTGAAACGAATACTTTATTCGTGTTATATAAGGTGTTATCGCCGAAGTTACGGCTGTGCATTGCATTTTCTAAATATGCACCACCACCGTCACCAAAGCTCACGCAGTCATGGATTTTTCTACCAGAACTACCGAATAAGAAGTTACATTTAATCCCGTCGGTAGAATTAGACCATATCGGGTCCTCATGGTAGGCGTCTAAGGTCGAATGACCAAGAAGCACGTTAAATTCAACCGTTCCAGGTGTGTTATTTAGGCATAGGTTAGACTTGCCTAAAATCACGTTATGGTTGATTGTATTTGCTTTAACTCCTCCGGGAACAAGCGTATAACCATCAATTCGCCCAGTAACAGTGGAGTTTGCGATTATATTATCATAGAAATAGCCTTTACCAATCGCATTAGAGTCCATTTCTATATTGAACACTGATGAAATGAACATGTTCTGACGTAGCTGTTTAATGTTATGCATTTGTACGTCGTTGAACATAAATAAGTTCTGTTCAATGGAATTGGACGAATCTTTATTACCTAAAGCAATTTCAAAGTGCTGTTTAGAATCGGCTATAATGTTGTTACTTATAGTGCCAGCAGCAATTTTAATATCAGGGTCATTTGACCATGTGCTATACGAATCATCAATTCTAGGGCCATTACCAAGCATGACGTTGGCATGAGCACCCCAGTCGCTCGCTACAAGTTCACATCTAACGCCTTCGAAATGGTTTCCAAAGAAAGTGACTCCAGTATTGCTTTCAGATGCTGTGACGCATTTGTACGATACGTTACTGTTATTAAGCGTATTGAACGTATTGTACTCAATCTTGAGAGGCTCATCGTCCCAGCGCTTGCAATCAAGCACAGATTCATTTAAGAGTATATTGCATATACCGTTGACCTTGGAGTGGTTGTATGCTAGGTTTCGATAACCAATAGCTTCGGAATTAGTAATGGCAATGTTCTCACCGCCCTTAGCAACGCTCTGATAGCCGATGGCCATGTCGTAGTTGCGTTCGACTGTGTTCTTGAAACCGATTGCAACGGTAAATCCGTCGTCATCAGTGTCAGAAACTTCTTCAGCTGGTCGTAACGACGTATTCCCAATACCAAGTAAGATCGAGTTGTAATGGTTGGACGTATTGCCAGTACCCATTATAATAGAGTTATTTGCATATGTTATTGGATCACCTTCAACCATACCTGGGTTTTCTGAATACTGAGATTGCATTATTGCAGACCAATAAGTACCGAAAACTGTATATGGTATTTGATTCATTAATGAGTCTACGGTCGCCGAATTCGACAATGTCTCATATGAACTATCAAGCTCGTCATCATCGATGTATTCGCTCATGATTTCATATGCCGATTGCATATCGGCTTTCATGCCCGATAAAACATCTATATGGTCTTCTATATAGTCTGCGTATTTAGAACTGAATGCGATAAAATATGAAATAATAGTGGTTTGTTCATTTAACGGAATTCCATATAGCAGACTATAATTTGGTTTTTCAATTGTTTCTAGAGTCGATGACGATACGTTATTATAACCAATGAGCGTGGAGTGACCGCCTTTAACATATGCGGAACGGTTTCTTACGCCAAGTGCTATAGACCATCCGTATGCTTGGTTATTTCGACCAATCGTGATGCCTTCGTGAGACGACGTATTGTATTCACCGATACCAATATTGTATCCACCAGGACCAGACATGTTTCTCACACCAATCAATGCGGCATGTGACGTATCATCGGTATTATCTTGCATATAGTTGTAAAAACCTAATGCAACGTTCTGATAATACATAGTATTGCTAACGCCAATCGATACGGCTTCTTTGAATGCATTGTTGCCACGACCAAAAGCAATGCCATCTTCACTGGCGTTATTGTTATAGCCAATAATCATGCCTTGTTTAGTGGCGGATCCACTAAAACCAAATGCCATTGATTTATCAGATGCTGATAGGCCATAAAAACCAATTGATAGCGAGTTATTTGTTGATGATACGCCACTTTGACCGAATGCAATAGATGCATTAGTCGCCGATGTACCGTTAATACCAATTGCTATACTGCTACCATTACTGGATGCTGAATTACCAATTGACACTGCGTTATTACTCGCTGTCGTATATGCACCAAAGGTATATCCTTTTCCGGTTGCTGTGGTTATTTCACCAATGGCTATACTTCCACTATCTGCGCTGGCTTTACCAGTACTTAATACCATACTACCGTTATCAGCTGACGCACCAGCCGGAGATACATAGTTTGTATAATCTGTAACATTTTCGCAAGTGAATATAGAAAACGATGCCATACTGGTGGAATTATATGACCCATTTTCTTGATCAATGGTATATTTTCTATTATTCTGGTTGCTATATGTACGATATACATAGGTAGAATCAGTATTGTTGTATTTTAGTTCATACCCGTTATCGTTTGTTGCAAGAATGAGACTCCGGCGTTTTGCTTGAAGGCAGCCAACACCGAAAATGGCAGATTTATTTATGGCTGCTAATGGTGTAGCGTCTGGCTGGACTTGGTCAAGCGGCAACCGTTGTGCAGTCAAATCAGATGCATTTACTTCGTACCAGTCAAATGTATTGTCACTATCCTTGGTTTGCTCGTTATATGGAATCAATACTCCGTTATCTTTATATCCATATACGTCATATGTTAATACAAACGGTAATTCAGTGCTTGCGCTGAATGCGGTTACAGTATAAGCATCGGCAGTTAAGTCGGATGGATCAACGAACAAGTTTGAAATCTTGTGATTAACTGATTTAACTTTAATGGCGGTATTAGTGAAAGTATCATATTCCGCTTGGCTTAGGATAGTGCCGTACGTTGGAATATTCGTGACACCAATGCGGAACATGTATACGGATGTAGTCGGCGAATGCGATTGGGCATTTGCCAAAAACTGAACTTGCACTCGTTCTGATCCTGATGGGTTGCCTACCGTGGTCATCAAAACATATTCATGGATGTCTTTACTTGGATCATCTGATGAAACAAATTGCCCATTTTCGTCGAAATAGCCAATGTACCTGGTTCCAGAATACGACGCTGAACCCCATGATACTAAATATTGACCTAGTTCAAAATTCGGATATATTTCTACATATGTATTTTGTACGTGAGCCCATTCATATTGATTGCTATCCGGATTTTTAGCGACTACTGCGTAATCATAAAGCTCATAAGACTTATTAACTTTAAACTGCTCAACATGCTCGTATTTATTATTGACTAATAATGACGGAACGCCATAAACCGTAGGAATTTGCGACGCGAGTCTTCCGTTACCCATAGCAATAGAAGCGTCATCCGTATTCACTAGCTGGCCAATGGCACATGATGCGTTTGCTGCCGTGTTGTTTTGACCGATATTGATACCGAATGTCGTAGCGACGTTATCCTTACCAATGTTAACACCTTCGCCAGTGATTGCATTGTTTCGACCCATGTTCACCGCCATGCTGTGCGGATAGGTCAATTTATTGGCGAGATTATTTCCAGTAATGGTATTCTCTCTACCGATCTGGTATGCGTTTGCGGCATTGGTAGCGGAGTTGCTAGAACCGAGCATAACGACATCGGTATTGGTGTAGTCGGTGTTATCGGTAATTGTTGCAGTATTGCCTTTACCCAATGAATACGCGTCGTTTCGAGTAAGGACATTGCTTTCACCTAGATAGACAGAGTTTCCAGTACCAGATGACTCATGTTCTTCCGACCATTGCTTCCAGGAGTTTGCTGCCGGAATTGAACCCTTAATCCTGCGGTACAGTTCCTTTGCGCCTTCTTCGCCTACATAAACCTTATCATTAGCCATTGTTGTTACCCTCGTTGTCAACTGCGTCTAGCCAGCCATCCATTTCTGCCACCGTGCATGCCCTAGTATTGTCCACATTTGCCCACGTTCCATCGCCCTTAAGGAACTTCTCCCTGTCGGCAATTAATGGTTGTGGTACAAGACCATGAGCGCCATTGGATTGCTCGGTTGCACCGGTCATGTCCGCGACGACTGGAATCGTGATAGTTGCCCACGTTCCATCTCCCTTGAGGTACTTGTCTTGATCGCCAGCTTGTGGCGCTGGAACAAAACCATCCGTACCAGCCTGTTGTGCAGATGCAGGGCCAAACGTTCCCGGCTTATTTTTGATGTAATCTAGTTCATTTGTAGCTGACTGGTTCCAATCCGATTGAACTGGATCATCTGGGATATGCGGCTTATCTTCCAAGTCATCATATGACCCAGACGTGGCGACATCAGCTAGTTCCGGTTTGTTTTTGATAAAGTCAGCTTCTTGTTCGTCGTCTTGTGCCCAATCAGACTGAATCTGATCAGCGGGAATATGCGGCTTATTTTTCAAGTCATCATAGGAGCCAGAAGTTGCAACCGGAGCAAGATTAGGTTTATTCTTAATGAAGTCAACTTCTTGTTCGCCGTTTTGTGCCCAGTCAGACTGGACTTGTTCAGGGATGGTTATCGTTCCCCATTGGCCATCGGCGCGGAGGAACTTCTTGTCGGTATCGCTATCAGGTGCGTCTGGAACAAGACCTGCCTTTTCACCGTCGTAATCATATACGCCCAATGGCTCGTTAATGCCGTCTCCATACATGATTTCCGGGTCAACCTTCACCGGCTCCTTTGCAGGGATATGGGCGTTGACGGTGTATTTCACCTGGGCATCATCGTGGCTCTCGTCCACGCTGACGTTTTCGCCGGGTGCAACAATCACATCGGGTGGATTGCGGTACACCCGTGGCGGACAGTTGCACGGTTTCGCCGGATTTACCGGCGGGGGCAGTGGCGGCAGTGGTTTTTTGCATCGGCAGTGATTCATGCTAGACAGTTTATATCGGTTCGGTGGTGACAGCATGGCGACAATTTGCTATATTCATGTTGCGGCAGTTACTGCTTAGTAAACATTTCTTTACAAGGATAACCATGGTCCCTACAGTCGAACAGATGCTTAAAATCGCCCGCCAAATCAATGCACCAACCAAGAAGGGAAAGGCTAGCTTCATGTGGCTTACCGAAGACGCGTTCAATAAGGTGAAGGACGGGTTTGACAGGGTTGAAAACGACCGTCGCTGCAGTGAAATTGAAGAAAAATTGAACCGGAATCTCAAATCCGAACAAAAATAGCTATATTTGAATCATGATTGAAATTATCGACATTACCAAGAACCCTCTGCAACTTATCGGCAAGTGCACCGGCGTATGCTGGAATGCGCCGGTCGATGACCCGAAAAAGAACAAGAAACGCGCTATCGAGTGTATCAAGGCCAACCATGGCCGCGTGCTTGAATTTCCTGAATTCATCATCGTCATTGACGGCTACTCAGCCCGCATGATGCGTGAGCTCTATACGCATATCGGCGGTGGCCCGACCAGGTTACAGTCTTCTACACGCTATGTAAACGAGGGCGGGTTCAAATTCTACACACCGGAAAGCTGCAAGGGGCATTCCGAATACGACTCTACGATGGAAACCATCCAGGCGGCATACAGCAACCTTGTTGGGCTGATTGGCGTCCCCAAGGAAGATGCCGCGAACATCCTCCCACTCGGCATGGAGTCCAAGATGGTTTGGAAGGGTAATCTCCGCATGCTTATCAACTTCATGAACAGGCGCCTCTGCACCCGCGCATTGAAGGAAATCCGCGGATTTGCCAACGAATTCAAGAAACTGCTTGCTTCCGTTGACGACGAATGGGCCTGGATTGCAGAAAACCTGTTTGTGCCTTCATGTGAACAGTACAAGATCCATAACCCGGACTTGAAGTTCTGCGTTGAGCAGCATTGCTGCGGCAGGGCTCCCAAGATTACCGAACTTGTTATTTCGAAGGGGAAGTGATATGGCGATTGAAGATGATATTTCCTGTTGTGTCGAATCCATCCGAGGTGAACTGAGGTCTATCAGGAATTCCGGGGTAGAAGATGCTATCGAGTGCGAACTGGACTCGATTGAGAGCGAATGTGACACTTTGGTAAACCTGGAGGCGGATGACCCGGATGACCAAATTGATGAAGCGTTTAGAGACATGGGGCTAGGAAGCCTATATTCGCATTGGAACAGCATTGATGTCGGAACTGCAACCGAATTGAAAGAAGCTGTAACCCGTATTTTGAAGGAGCACGGATATCCCGTGGGTTAATTATGTTTTGGAACCTATTCAGAAAGAAACCGGCACCGAAGCCGGAACCGGAAAAGAAGGACTCGGATACACAGCGCATACCCATTGGTGACTTCTGCAAGGACCGTGAAGGCTATTTCACCGGAAACGGACACCCGTCCAACAAGGTCGGTTGTTGCAGGATTCCGATTGGCTGGCCCTATTTCAATGGTTATACGGTTATTCCGGACGGGATGTACCCGGTTATCCGCGTTGATGGTCACTGCTTCCACACATTCACCAGGAAACTGAAGAAGCCGTTCGATCCGAATATGGTGAAGGCCATGTGCCAGGCAACCAAGAAGCTGGTCGAGTTCTTCTCTGCATGCTACGGCTATACACAGTCCGATGAAATCACCATTGTTCTCCCGAAGAACTCACAGGATTTCGGGCGCAGGACGCACAAGCTCGCATCGCTCGCTGCAGCCATCGCCACTGCCGAATTCATCAAGTACATGGAATTCTACATGGGCAAGAAGCTTACGAAGCTCCCCGTGTTCGATGGTCGCGCATTCGCCATGACGAACGAGGAAGAACTCGGCTACTACCAGTGCTTCCGTCAGAATGACGCTTGTCGCAACACCATTTCGGCTGTCTCCAGGGCATACTATTCCCACAAGCAGCTCGAAAACAAGAACTCGGATGAGAAGGTTCAGATGCTTGCCGAGAAGGGTGTCGATTTCTGGAAGGAATACTCTACCGCTGAAATCTTCGGCTACTATTTCAGGCGTAAGCTTTCCGCCCGCAAGTTCACCAAGGCCGAAATCGAGAAGCTGCCTGAACGCCACGAGGCCCGCACGAACCCGGATCTTATGGTGGTTCGTTCCGAAATTTTGAAGTTCGACTTCAAGGTCGAATACCGGAACAGCACTTCGACTGAGGAACTCACCGAGCAGATGCTCAAACTCGTTACCAAGGACGAACTGTGCGGAGTGGCAAAGTCGCCTACTTGGAAAAAGGAAGTTCCTAGCGAAACCAGCAACACCGGGGATGAATAATGCCAAAGGAAATCAGTGCAGGTTTCATCATTTTCGAAAAGGGGACTAACCGTCTCCTTGTTTCCCACCCTACCGGCAATCCTAAGGACGGTCGGCATTCCTGGGATATTCCCAAGGGACATATCGAAGAAGGCGAAACTCCGATTGAAGCGGCGTACCGTGAGCTGCGCGAGGAAACTTCCCTGTGCAGTCTTGAAGATGTGTACGAGATCGGACGTGTGCCATACAGGTCCAACAAGGCTCTGCATCTTTTTAGCGCATATGCCGATTTCGACGTGGACGAGCTCCGGTGCAGTTCGACCTTTGTTGACAGCTACGGGGTTGAAAAGCCAGAAGTTGACCGGTTCATGGTGACTGACGACCCGGAAATGCTGTTCAGCAACATGTACTGGTATGCTACCCGCGAAATGTGCAGGCGCGGACTTGCACTCGAAGTGACTATCCCGGTTATCTGTGATGACTGCCCGGGCGAAGCGGAATTCCCTCTTGCAAGCATAGTCAGCAATAACCTGATTATGAAATACATGAAACGTGTGCAAGAGTGTGTTGAGAAGGGGTGGTGGAAGCCGAACGCTGAATATGACTGCATAATTACAAACGAGGAATTGTTCGGCAGGTCAGCCTGGGCTGGCTACCGTACCAATCACGTCCGTACAACGAACGAGAAAGTATACAATGCCCTCATGTATGCCCATCCGGCAGGAAATCATCAGGGTGGGGCATTGGACCCCGTTTGTCGCAAGCTGTACACTATGCACCCGTTCCCGTTTGACGACTGGGCGATGTTTCTCCCCGGCTCCGATAGGTAACTTATGGAAAATTGTTTGAAAAATGTCCTTGAGCGCAAGGGCTGGATAAAGGATGGACCTGAAATGTCTGATACCGTAGATTACAAGGTGTTTCACAGCGAGATTTTGCCCATTGGGACAGTAAACCGCAATAACCGCATATTTAGCAAGGAAGTAGTTCAGGAGGCGCTTAAAAAGCTGGATGGAAGGCCAGTCCCATGCCGTCTTAATATGCCTGATCCGGAACAAGCGGACATATTTGAACTGAACCACGAATCTACAATGGGTCTTGCTGAATTGTCCATCAAGGGTGATTTCTTGATGGCCGATATGCGCATCCGTAGCGACAGTGAACTTGCAAAACGTATTTGCAAGGGACTTGACGACGGACAGCTAGTACCGGCCCCGTTTGGAATCGCGGAGGCGACCGCCCATGAGTCCGGAAACGATGTCCAGGAAATTACGGACTACACGCTTACAGGAATTGGAATCATTGACAAAGAACGCGCAGTTTGGTAAATTTCATATATGCAGATGACTATTCAGAAAGCTGACAAGGTGCTGAACAAATTGATATCCTGGTGTGCATACGCTGTTTCCGGCATTATGGTGATATGCATATTGGTGGCGATTGTCGGTACCATCTGGGTAAACTTCCCAGAATTCATGCGAGGCATGTTGGAATTCTGTGGAATACTGGCGGGAGTGGTGCTGATTGTTGTGCTTTGCACCAAGTATGCGGTATTCAGAATAATTGTCAAGACTATCCTGGCTGTCGCGGGGATGACTCTGCTTGGATACATTCTCGTTTGTTTAGCACGTTTTATTATTGGCGGGGCATAAATGAAAGTATTGCTTCTAAGTGACATCCATATTGACTTTTATGAACGGTATGCGGTAGACCCTGCAAGGTTGATGTCTACCGAACCTAGCGAGGATGTGGTCTTTGATACGCTGGAATACATCTGGAATTTTTACCAGGTGCCGGAAACTGACGGTCTTATCCTGGCTGGCGACTATTCAAACGATTTTGGCCGATTTACGCATATTTTGCCCTGGCTAAGCAAAAAGTATTCGAAGGTCTGGATGGTGCTTGGAAACCATGACCTGACCTGCAGAGGGGCTACGGATTCTGTCAGCAACAGGCAGTTTGCATCAACCGAGCAGAAAATTGCCAAGATGAAAGAATTATGCTCGGGCTATCCCAACATATTCCTCCTTGACGGGGCAGTGCAGGATGGAATCGGGGGATGCACCGGCTTCTGTGATTTCAAGTGTGAACCTCCGACATATGGCCTGGATCCATTTACCATGTGGAGACGTAAGTGGTATGACGGGAAATACATGCGGTACTTTAATCAGGAGCCTAGAAAGATATGGGACCATTATGATTTGCTGATGACGGACCTGGTTGCCCAGCATCCTAAGATTATGATTACCCATTTTGTTCCATATCAGCTAGGGGTGTCGTTTGATTTTAGGAACAATCCCTTTAATTACGTCTTTTATTTCGACGCCAATAAATACTTGGATGAAATGGATGACGGCACATATTGGTTCTGTGGACATGTGCATGGCCGTAGAAATGCCGAATACGTAAATTCGAAAGGAAACCATATCCATATATGGTGCAATCCGATTGGATATCCGGGCGAGCACTCCCATCAGATGGAAACGCTTGATTATACTGGCAAAAAGCTGAAACGAAGAGTCGTTAACGCAAATCACGAGTTTTTCATTGTTGAAATATAAGGAAACACACATGAATTATCAATACATTCACAATCCCCTTGGCATGGCAGGCCTCTATATCTGCTACGGCAAAGTTGGCGCCGTAGGCGAACGAGCCGGTCGCTATGGCACGTCGCATCTCATGGAGCACATGATATGCAAAAATACCGACAGCATGCTCGACAAGTTGCAGCAGAACGGATTGATGCCAAATGCATACACCAGCACCGACAAGGTGGTTGTCCACATGTCCGGACTTGCCGACCGTATGAAGATGTTCACCCAGGAATTTTTGGATAAGCTTCTTGGTGGTGTGGATAGCATTACGGAAGATAGTTTTCTAAAAGAAAAGGAAACCGTTCTACAGGAATATGGGGACAATTTTATTGACCCGACGATGACCGCACTATTCAATGCAATGCGTAAACACTTCGGTTGTTACCTTGCCATTGGATATGAAGAAGATATCAAGGCTTTCAGCTTTGACGACTACAAGCAGACCTATAATGACGTGTATTCCAAGCCGGACAGCATCATCTATATTGGCCCGGAAGACCCGTGCCCGTCGCTCGCTGTCTATCCGCCGGTACACATTCCGAGCAACAAGTATGTGTTTACCGAAGATTCCGGCGCACCGCTTGTCCCTGTTGTGAAAAATGGCCGTAAGCAGCTCATCATCTTCCCGAAGGAACTTGTGGCTGAACCGTTTGGAACTTCCGCTGCGGTTGCATTCAAGATGCTTGCATCTGGGCTAAATTCCCCGTTGATGCAGGAAGCCCGCGTGAAGCGCGGTCTTACTTATGGTGTGGGCGGGTTCATCAATTCAGTTGGTGTCAATTTCATCCCGACCATCTGTTCCAGCACCGATGACCGTAAGAAGGATGCCCTTATTGATGTCATCATGGAGGTGTTCGGTAACTTGGATAAGTACCTTACCGAAGAACGCTTCGAAATCATCAAGGGTATGGTTACCGTCAAGAAGCGCAAGCACGAAATACTTCTGTACGATAATCCGGATTCCCCGATTAAGCAATCTTTGGGCTTTATCGACGAAGACAAAAACATTGAATCTCTCACCTTCGACATGGCCATGCGGGCAGCGAAGAAGTACTTCTCGCCCGATGCCATTGCAGTCCATGTCGAGTAACCAACAGGAGTCATACTATGACGAACGATGAAATCAAGAAGAATAGCGAATTCCTTTTGAACGCTATCAACGAAGCGGATGCCGCATATGAAGCATTCCGTGTAGCCAAGGGCAAGAAGTTCCTTGAATTGGCATGTCCGGATCCGATGCCGGCTGGCTTCAAGAAGCCGACCGAAGCAACTATCCTCGCGACTATCGATGCGGATGAAAAGATTGCTGCCCTCCGCGTTGATGCCGACAAGAAGGCTGCTATCGTAGCAGTTGCCAAGCTGACCTTCCAGGCCGAAATCGCCGCAATGGGCGCGAAGTAGGTGTAGCCAATGTATTTCCTGAGTCTCTGGTATGTTCCCGAGTTTGCCATGTATGCGACAAGGAAGGAGGCGGAAATTGCCAAAATTCCTCTTGCCGATGAACCAATAATTTCTCAACGTGTTCTTAACAAGGACGAACTGTTGAAGGCATTCCCCTTCATCCGGCATGTCGATTGCGAGAAGACGACGGACTGGGAGCATCCGGTATTCAGTGAAACGGGTACCTTCCTCGACTGCATACCCAACGGGTGGCAGAAGCCATGGTTCATGGAAACCATGCTCATGACCTTGAAGGCTGCCATCCAGGCGGACGGAATGGACATGGATAGGATCTACATGACCGATGCCAAGGAGAAGTACGGTTCGCTCCGCATGGACTTCTCGACACCGGTTACCGAGGGCCATGCGTTCTCGGATATGTGCCTCGCCTGGGAGGAACTTGCTGGCTATTTCTGCTGCATGTGCGGCAAGCCGCATGTTTTCATTTCCAGGGGATGGATTTGCCCGTACTGCAAGGATTGTTGGGACGACATAAACGGCCCGTTCACCGAGGCGCCACTGGAAAACCCGAAGATTAGCACCTGGGAAAACGGCGCGAGAGTTGAACGAGTTATCGACCTGAAACCACTTTTCGACAAGGTGGTCAGTGTCTGGGAGGACACAAATGTTAAATAAAGTTTACATTTTGTTCATTGTTGCATTCCTGTTGGTAGGATGCCGATGCGAGAGTGTTGAAAATAGGGGATATAATGGTCGTCGTCACTATGTGCCAATTAAACCTACTGGGTTCTCCCTCATCGTATGTGACACATCGACAAACAACGCATACCTGAGACACTGGAACGGGAAATTTTATATCTATATACTCCGTCGTAACTCTGACGGAAATCCAACCAAGTGCAGTGAAGTGCAGCAATAATTTCGTAGTAAATATATAAACTTGATGTATAGAAGTTCAGTGAATTAGTGGCTTTCTTCATTGAACGACAATGAGAGACCATTTATGATGGCTCGTTTGATGCTGAAAGCCACAAAAAGTATCGAACGAGCCATTTCTGCATCTATGAGCAAGCACTGTTGGACATTGAAGGATAGGTACGATTCGCAGTTTTCGGTTGCGTTCTATCCTATTCAGTTGTCCGACACGAAGCGAGTTGAAATCATCCATCGTGCCGAAGAAATACGTTCAGTTCGCAACGACATATCGGAGATATTCTTCTCGGATATGCTCGGCTTCCAGGACATGACAAAGTTCGAGGCGTTCAACTTCTTCAATCCGACATTCAATACAAGGCTTTCGGGTCACTACTTGAAGAAGGCAATAGAGGATGTATGGAGAGCATATCAGTTCCGTTTTGATGCCATCCGTAAGAAGATAGAGTTCGTCAAGGTTGATGAATTAGTGCCTTCCTTCTACAAGATAAATGTCAAGGGGCATAAGAAGGGCGAGCTGAAATCCATCGAAGTTCATACAAAGAAGACAGAACTAACGAAGGTTCTTACTTGGCTTGCACGATATGGGAAAGAAGAAACTGTATATTGGCTTGAATCCGTGATTCCTACCGTGCAGGAATCCAAGCAGAAGTTCTACCGAACGATACTGGATAAGATTAGGAAGTTCGGCTTCAGTCGCCTCATGCGGTTGGCGCTATCAAGACGGACTGCCGTATTCTCCGAATACGAGAAGCGTGGAAAGATTACCTTTGAATCACTTACATTCAGTGGTCGCAGTCGAATCACGCGGCCTATCGTAGGTGCCAGAAGGAATGAAACTGGAAAGTTTGACTACTTTATCGAAATTTCCTGGGACTGGTTCAACCAAGGTTACCGTGGCGACAGCAAGAACACTCTATGTATGCCATTCAAATACAACAAGGCATATCATCGATCGTTGAACCGCTACTGCAACGGAAGGGACACATCCTATACTATGGTAGTCCGGGAAAAGGACATCCATGTAGTTCTCACACGAGATGGCTACCGCTACAAGAACACCGATGAAATTACAGAAGAGAATACCGTTGGTATAGATGTGAACTCCAAGCACAACATGTTCGCCTTGAGTACCGGGGAGTTCATTCCTAACGACGATGACTTGATTGCCGACCTAGAAACTGAACTGCTCAAGATAGACCAGAAACAGAAGAACTACAATGCCCGGTTTGACAAGGATGAAGAACATGATGCATTCAAGATATCCAAGAAAGACAAGGCTCGCATCGAAGCTATTACATTGAAGCTGAGCGAGTCCAACAAGCGATCCATTGTACTTCTCTGTCAAGCCTTTGCTGCTAAGGGAATCAAGCACATCGCAATGGAGAACCTCGATGGCTTCCAAGGAAGCAAACTCCATGCTGATGACTCAAAAGGATTTAATCTGGGAAGGTTGTATCTAAGGACTGGACTCTCGTCCTTGAAGGATGAGTTCATCCATATTGCGCCTCATTACGGACTGCTCGTATCGCTTGTACAGCCCGAATATACCTCTAAAATGTGTGGTGAGTGTGGTTGTATCGACAACCGTAACCGCCAGACACAAGAAGAATTTTGCTGTATTGAATGTCATCACTCCGAGAATGCCGACATTCATTCAGCCAAGAATATCAAATTCCGCCTTACCTCGACCGTGTTAAGAGGGTACCTGCTCGAAAGAGCGGGGGATAGCGGATATAGGTACTTCCAGCCGAAGAGCTTGTTCAGGTGGCAAGTAAGGAAGTTCCTAGAAAAATGCCGTTGCGATGGTCTGTTCAAACGGGCCATAGGAAATCACGAAAGACTTATTGTGAGTAAGTTTGAGTAGATTTTAGATAACGGTGGCGCTAACTACTTAAGCATCTACATATAGTATAAACAGTAAAAATGAACGATTTGAATAGATACATTCCAAATAAATGGGTAAATTGTGCGGTACCCGGAGTTGCTATACCCACTTGTCTCGGTTCCGTCTACTGCTGGTCGCAGTTCTCGGCGAACCTGATGCAGACATTTAGCATCACCCGGTTCCAGACGGACATCGGTTTCACCTTAATCATATTCTTCCTGGGCATGTGTGCGGCCATATTCGGCAGTACTATCGAGAAGAATCCGAGACTGGGTGCCTGGCTGTCCACTATCGTATTCATAACGGGCTTCCTGATGCTGGGGACCGCCGTTTCCATCCAGTGCCTGCCCGCGTTCTATATCGCCACGGCAATCATAGGCGCCGGCACTGGCATCGGGTATGTCACCCCGGTAAAGACCCTGATGGCCTTCTTTGCGGATCACAAGGGAATGGCATCCGGATTGGCGATTACTGGGTTTGGACTGGCGAAGTTCATTGCGTCACCGGTAATCGAATGGCTACTGGCTAACGTGTCCCTGGCCAACATGTTCTACATCATGGGAGGCATCTATGCCGCTGTGATGGTAGGCTCCTCCTTGCTTCTCCGCAAGTACCCGTATATGGCGCAGGAATATGGTGATTCGTACTTCCGCTATTCGGACCTGCTGAAGCGGAAGGAATGGTGGGCTATCTGGTTCATGTTCATGGTGAACATCAGCTGCGGGCTTGCCATCATATCGCAGGAGAAGATGCTCCTTTTTGGACTGGGAATTGCATCGGTAGCCGCGATTCTCTCCGGTACCGCGCTGTCCAATGCAGGTGGCCGCATCGGCTTCTCGACCCTCAGTGACAAGATCGGGCGCAAGGCCAGTTATCACTTCGTATGTTCCTTCGGCATCATGGGTGCCCTGTTCTGCATCACGGGCAACCCGGTCATGAGCGTTATCGGTATCCTCCTGTGCGAGGCTGCCTACGGTGGCAATTTCAGTGTCCTCCCGAGCCTTCTTGCACGCAGGTTTGGGATGACCAACGCCTCGCGCATACACTCGCTCACGCTTACCGGATGGAGCGTAGGCGGCATCTTCGGACCCCTGCTTGCCAATACGTTCACGGGCACATCATTATACCTGGTACTCGCCATCCTGTACTTCATCGCGTTTACCGTGATGGAGATGAATGTAAAGAAAGGATAAACCTTAAAACAAGTATCAAAAACAGGACGGTTTTGCTGTCCTGTTTTTATTTTTGCCACAAATGGCAAAATAATTGCTATATTTATTCCAGAGTTATTAACTCTAGAGTAAAAAGGACCTTCCATGAAGAATTTGATACTGGTCATTGGCCGTTCAGGCTCCGGCAAGGACACCCTTGTCCGCTACGCGACAAACGCATTAAAAGATTTCCATAAGATTGCATCGGTTCCCTCCTATACGGACAGGCCCATCCGCCCCACCGAAACGGACGGGGTCGAACATACCTTCCTCACCAAGGAACAGTTCGATGAATTGATGGAAAAGGAAACCATGTTCGCCTACACCAAGATTGGCGAGACTGGGTTCAGGTACGGCTCCACGGTCGAAATGCTTGAACGTCTTGACGGTGACACCATCTTCTATATTATCGACCCGAATGGCTACGATTACTGTTCCAAGTTCAAGGACAGATTTAACATGAAGGTGGTCTATATCAAGGCCGCGGGCAGCATCAGGGAACAGCGGGCCAATGTGCGCAACGGTGACAATTTCACCTGGAAGATGCGCAGCGCAGACGAAGATGGACAGTTCACCCGTTTCGAGGAATTGGCACCGTGGGACGCCTGTATTTCTAACGATGGTGCCCTTGTAACTGCTGAAACCGCATTCGTCCATGCAATAAGCAATTTACTTGATGGTGCCAAGAATGGATAACCAAATCATGCCTATGCCCAAAGGGGTCAACCCGCGCAAGAGCGACTACACGACATTCACGTTTTGTGGCGACTGCCTGGAGAAGATGAAGGAACTTGACGACGCGTCGGTCGATATGATTCTTTGTGACCTCCCGTACGGAGTCACCCATAATCCACACGACAAGCGTCTCCCGTTTGATCTGCTCTGGAAGGAATACGAGCGCATCATCAAGGACAACGGGGCTATCGTACTGTTCGCCCAGGGCATGTTCTACGTGGACCTGGTGGCATCCAACCGCAAGCTGTTCCGCTATGACATGGTATGGGACAAGGTGCTTACGACCGGGTTCCTGAATGCCAAGAAGATGCCGTTGCGCCAGCATGAACAGATTGCCGTATTCTACAAGCAGCTTCCGACTTACAATCCTCAGTTCCATGAGGGAAAGCCCTTGCATGGGCGCGGGAACGCCTACAAGTCCAAGGACGTGATAAATAACAACTACGGCACATTCAAGGCAACCGATGATGTCAGGAAGGGAAGTACCCAGAAGTACCCGACATCTATTGTCAAGGTTAACAAGCCGCACCCGTCCGCAAGCAACCACCGTACCGAGAAGCCAATACAGCTTCTTGAATATCTTATCAGGACGTACACCAATCCGGGTGAAGTCGTGCTGGACAACTGCATGGGTGCAGGAGGTTGCGCCGTTGCTGCCCTGAATACCGGTCGCCGGTTTGTTGGCATGGAAATCGACGAGGAATACTATAGAATTGCCGAGGAGCGCATCTTTAAGGCCCATCGTGGGGATGTTGATCTCCGCTATGACTTGATAGTCCATCCTCAAACATCAGTGCATGAAGTAAATCTCAAGATGGAGGTTTCCAATGGAGAACTTAAAACCGAACTCGTTAAATGATGGTGACATCAGGATATATAGGGACTTCTACTCAGACCCCAGTTACGTCCTCGTAGGATACAAGGGCAAGACCGTTGATGCACCGGGAATATTCTTTATCCCGTACAAGAAGCCGAATATCCTTGTGCGCCTTTTCGGGAAAATACGAGGATTTTTCATTAAGTCGAAAGCGGTGTCATTAAGCACGGATTCCGACGGAAGGGCTCTTTATTCTTCCGCGGGAGCCCAGGCATGAAAGGGAATGCCTTTATACCCCGAGGGATAATATTTTCCTCGTATAAGAAGCCGAGTGTCTTTGAGCGCATACTGGCTAGAATCATGCGGGTGTTTGAAAAACCAAGGAAATTGAAAAACAGGTGGGATGTAATATGAAAAATACAATCATCGTGAATCTGTATGGCGGACCTGGCTCAGGGAAAAGCACCGGTGCAGCCTATATCTTTTCCTTACTGAAGATGAAAGGCATAGATGCTGAATATGTGTCTGAATTTGCCAAGGACAAGGTGTGGGAAGGTAACTCGGAAGTTTTCAAGTGCCAATTCTACATTACAGGGAAGCAAACTTACCGTATAGCAAGATGTTTCGGCAAGGTTGATGTGATTGTCACTGATTCTCCCATTCGCCTTGGGAAAATTTACGCCGACCGCATTGGACTTACCCAGCTTGGATTGGCATGTGTCGAAGCGGCTGACCAGTTCAATCTCCACTCAATCGACATCTTTCTAAAACGGGTCAAGCCATATAATCCAAATGGCCGGAACCAGAGTGAGGACGAGTCGAAGGAAATTGACATGGATATACTTGATATGCTCAATGAACAGAAGGTCCCTTATTACACGTTCAACGGGGACCGTGATGGATACAATGAAATCTGTGAGTTAATCATGGATAAGCTTCCGTCAAAGTGATTTCCAATCGTTCCTGGCTCGTTCCAGGAACTTTTCGTATTCATTCTTTGCCCGGATCATGTACTGGGTGATGTATTGTTTCAGGAGTTCCTGGGCAAAATGGCGGTTTCCTGGAGAATAATATACCTTGTTCCCTACCTGGCAGTAGCCCTTTGCATCTACCTGTGGCTCTACATACGAATCGACTTCCTCCGGTTCGCATTCCGAAATCCCCCCAATGGGACTCCACTTAAGTTCGTAGATTGCATCGGACTTTGGGTATCGCACATCGACAAATACTGTTATTTCCCTGCCCTCGATGTCCTTGAAGATAACTGCCTGACCGGTGGTCGTATTGGTCACCTGGACGACAGAAAGCGAATTCTGGTACTGGCGGGAATGCTGTCCCGCCTTTGTTTCGGGGTGAAAAATCAGTTTGTGGTGGTTCGGGCAGAACGGTATCTCGATATCCTTGTTTAGCTTGACCTTCAGTTCCTTTGGGTTGATATGGTGGAACTCCATGAGGGACCTGTTGTCGGTCTCGTATGTACAATCTGGGAACACGCACTTATATTTCATCCGCAACTTCATGCCGTAAAACTACACCAGGTTGCCGCTCTGAATATTTGTTGCTATATTTTCCGTATGATGAATATTTTCAATTTTTTCTTTAAACCCGTTGAAATGACGGAACTCGACAACTGGCCGATTGCTGAAATTCTGAAACTTAAAGGCCAACTGTGTGATGGCTCAAAAACCATCCTCCTTCCTAAGGATAAAACATCCAGGAAGGTTAAACTGGAACATATTGTTGCTGACCGATTGAAGTGGATCATTAGCTGCAATAACCAGGTCGATGTGTCCGGTATATGCGTTGATGTTGATTGCGCTGGTTTTATTACTGTATATGACAAAATCTTTGATCAAGCAATAGAACAGTTTTCTAGTGAAAACAAGGTGTACCGGGCGGACGCTGGGTGGTATGAATCTAATATAATCGGTGCAAGATTAAAGTATAGATTCTGTTTTGACCCATCGAAGTGTAGTGATAGTATATCCGAGGTGGCAAGATACATTATTGAACAGCTTGGATATCAGCATGAGTCATTTAACAGGCTGACACAGGTGATTAATGAATATCAATGGGCCGTCCCGGTTGTGAACTACATTCGTGTTGTCGACAACTACAATGACTCAAGCGTACCAACCTGGGAGGTTTATGCATTTGACATTACGCCGGAATGTCTTGACGGGTTCATGACCGAGGCCAGGCGTATTCTCCAGGATGATGAAGCTGTTGCGGTATGGCGGGATGAAATCATTGATAATTTCCGTCAGACGGCTAAAAATAACCCGGAATGTGTCGATTTTGATAGACCGTGCATTACGGTAAGCCTACCGGAAGCATGGAAGACTGACTGTTACAAACATATCAAGGCTAAACTAGAACGTCGCGCACGGGCTAAAGATGTTATTGAAGAAATCAGAAACGCAATGCCGGGAACTGCTTTAAAACTGTCCGATCTTATTGCTCGGTCGTCTGAAGCATCACCCGGATATGGGGCGAATTTATTGAATCTGAATAACCCGGTGATGATACCATGACCTTTGATGACGTAAAGCAGTATCTCGACAATACCGGTAACCGATATGGCTATGCCGGTACGTTTGACGGGTGTGAACTGCTGGTAAATACTCCAGCAGGCATCATGCCTATAAAGAATGTCAATATCAACATAGATTCAGATGGCATTGCTTCTGTCATCTTTAGCGTGGAGGATAACAATGGCAATCCTGGGTGACTACATGAACGGAAACCACCGTACGATAATGTATGACGATGGTACAAGGTTTCGTGAAACCGGGTCCTACGTGGACGGCAAGTGGGTGCCAAATGACGACAGCCATTTCACCTATGACTTCCCGGAGTCCATGGACTTAAAGGTGACGGACTGGTGCGATGGCGGGTGCCTGTGGTGCTATGAGAATTCCACTGTCAATGGAAAGCATGGCGACCTGTCGAAACTGGACCATATTATTGACACGATGACACCGGGGACAGAAATTGCAATCGGTGGAGGAAACCCGCTTACATGTCCGGGTCTTTTGGAATTCCTCCAGAAGCTGAAAGAGCGTCAAATCATTGCGAATATTACAATCAACCAGAAGCATTTGAAAACATGGTCGGGTACCATCATGCAACTGGTGCAGGATGAGCTGGTACATGGCATCGGGATTTCCCTTGTTGATTCGTCTGACAAGGATGACCTTGAATTCATAGACCGTCTCGGGCCAAACGTGGTCATCCATGCCATTGCTGGCGTATTTGATGAGGATGACATCCCATTTGTGGAAGGCCGCAAGTTACTTATCCTTGGATACAAGATGTTTAGGCGCGGGGATTCCTACCTGACACATCCCAGAATGTATGCGGAAGTAATGCACAAGATAGAATTGCTGCGAGAACTTTGGCAGCATGAACTTGTCAGGAAGTGCAAGGCGGTTGCATATGACAACCTTGCCATTGAACAGCTTGGACCGAAAGAGGAGTTGCACATTCCTCCTACCAAGTACGTGCATCTGTATCAGGGTGACGATACCAACTGTTTTGATGCTGACGGGAGATTGACATGTGCAACGATGTTCATTGATCTCCCGAACATGCAGGTAGCCAGGATGAGTACTGCACCTCTTGAAACAAGGCAGTCGTTTACCGGTGAAGAAAGCATTGACGAACTGTTGAAAATTTCTACCAGAGGGTTTTCAAGTGATAGTAAATATTAAACACCGATTCGGAAATTTTGGTAAACTGGCCACCAAGTTTGACCAGATATCGCAGTCGAGTGCCAGGCGCAAGGCTGAAAAAATAGAAAAGAAGCTATCTAAGGTTGTCTTCGACCTTAGATATTATGGCCAGGAACCGTTGGCTTTCGCCGATATGTTTGAAATGACGGTTGATTACAGACCCAGGAGCGTAGTTACCAAATCAAGCGATGAAGACGTTTATTTTATTGGTATAACCATATGTCCCAGGTGCAATCATGAGATAGCCAAGTTCTGTGTCAAACTTCTCGCCGATGGTGATAGAGGCGGATTAAAAAATAGGATTCCGAGCTGGCAGCTTGCATGTAAGGATATCTTTGAGAGCGCTGTGGACAGTATTAATAGTTTTCTTAAATTCCTCATTGTTCAGCTGTATCCAAAGAGATTTTATGTAAACGGTTTATCTGCGGCTATAGGCATATGCGGAATGTGGTGCAACGAAACGAAGGGCTATGAGCTCTACGCACATGTAACGCCACGTACGGTTTCCTATATTATGGATTTTGCCAAAAAATCTGCCAATGGCAATTCTTTCGCATGTGCAGCATTGCCTGAATATGAGAAGTACGTCATAAATGAATTGGCGCTTGCTGCAACGGCAAAACCGGATAAAATAGACCTTGAAACCCCGAGTGCGGATGTAATTACATTTACTCCGTGGTTCAACCAATATCTTAAAGTGCAGGAGTATGAAAAACTGAAGCACGACTGCGCAAGTGTCATCGATAAGATAAATGCGCGGGTTTCCGAGTTGCAAGAAGCAGGAAAGGTAACACTAGAAGAAACTGCTGGCAAGCAGAAGGGAAAATAATGAAAACCATTAGGCCTGCTGTATTCGAGACTAATTCCAGTTCATCGCATTGCCTGGTAATGTGTTCATTGGCTGACTGGCCCCGGTTCGTCAACGGCGAACTGTTTGCCGAGTGCGCGTATTACCATTCAGACAGCATTAACCCTCTTATAGATATGGGAGAGGTTTATTCCCGTATGCAAAGGGCTTACACCGAATACTGGTCAGAAACCAAGCCGTCGGTTGAATTGGTTAAGTGGGTGTATTCGTTGTTCTCCAGGGATATGCTGAATCCGGACAGCGAGCCGCGAACTGAGGGGCTGATTTTCCGCGATTCGCATGACAAGTGGTGGGGTGCAAATGCTCCGGATGAACTGAAAGCCTTTGTGACAGACCATCCAGATACATTAGGGGATTTGCTGGACTGGGTGCAGTTAATGGAAACGCCTTTCTCCTATGAAATGATTCGTGTACTGTCGAATGACTTCACAATGAAATGTGATGATTACAATAGCATAGCCCCATATGAGGAAACTGATGCCAAGAAGATGAATCAATGGGGAATTTACTATCTTTGTGGTCCTGACTATCCGGACCCGCCGGTTATGAAATGCCGTGCAATATGGTATTCATGAGGTAACAAATGTTTTCAATTAGAACCAATGTGTTTGAAACCAATTCCAGCTCCGAACATGCGCTTAAGGTGAACCGCGATGTTCCGCGACAGAAGGAAGAATTCCCTCCACTGAACGAACAGGGAATTATTGAAATTGAGGCTACCAGGTACTGGGAATCCGGTGTATCGGTGTCTTCAGTCCGTGACATCATGGAATACATCTGTCTTCTTGGATATTCCGTAGAGCATAACTTCGATTCTGCACTCGCGCATATCAAGAACGCTTATGAGGAAATCGGCCTTCCTGCCCCAAAAGGCATCCTGGTGTATGTTGTGGACCATTATGGCAAGCGGCATGCCTATACTGACAATGACTATATCAACGGCCCCTATATCGAATATAGGAACAATAGCATCATTAAACTTCCTAACGGAGATGTGAAGCCCCAATTCATATATCGCTGGTATCTCGAGCCAGTCGAGAATGCCGGAAGCGACAACGAGGAAGTCAGACACAAGATGTATGAATTTACCGACCTGGATGCATTTATCGGCACCCATGCAGAAATTATTCTTTCGCCACTTTACAAAATGCTTTGTGAATGCGATATATTAAATAACTACGTCGGCGTAGCATGTCAGTGCCTGGCAATGGACCATACCTTGGATAAGTGCCTGGGTGATCTTGTCGATAATGAGGAAGATTACAACTGGCAGTGCATTGACGATGCCTTCCGTTTCCAATCCACACTTTATTTCTATCATTCATAGGAGACATATATGCGATTAAGCGAATTAGAAGAAAGACTGAATCTCGTATTGACGCCGGAAAACTTCAAGGATTTCTGTCCAAACGGCCTTATTGTCAGGAGCGACTTTGGAGATCCGAAAGTTACATCGGTTGTTACCGGTGTCAGCTTGCGGAAATCATTGATTGACTGGGCTGTCGCCAAGGGTTCCAATGTGATTTTTGTCCACCATCCTAACGGGTTTTGGCTCAGTGACAAGGAAAAGCGCGTTCTTGACACCCAGTATGGCGAATACATGCGCATGCTGCTAAGAAACAACATTTCCCTGTTCGGGTATCACCTCCCTCTTGATGCCCACCCGGTGTTTGGGAATAACGCCACCGTGTACAAAAAGCTTGGCCTTACCGGCATTATCAAGCAGTCTGATGACGGCTCGGTGCCGAACATGCCTGAACGCTTCATGGAATGCAATATCGGATATGGCGGAACCGGCGTCATTACCGATGAACTGTTGCATGAAGTATTCCCGCATGGATACCAGTCCTTCGGGTTTGAAAGCGGCAAGGAATACAAGGTAGCCATCTGCACAGGCAGCGGTTCATCCGAATTCGAGGAAGCCCGCAAGCGCGGATATAACATGTTCATTACGGGTGAAATCCGCGAATCGACCCCGATTTACTCCGAAGAAACCGGCATGGCTATCATTGCAGCTGGGCACCACAGGTCCGAAGTGTTTGGAGTGGAAAACATTGCCAACTGGCTTACCGAAATCGGAGTGGAATCCAGGTTCATCGACATTGACAATCCCATCTAGGAGTTTCTATGAGAGAACATTTTGATGTATTGCTGGTAGGAGCGGGGCTGTTCAATGCAGTCCTTGCCAACCGGTTTGCCAACCATGGTCTCAGTTGCCTTATTGTCGAAAAGCGTAACGAGATTGGCGGAAACTGTTACACTTATGACATGAACGGCATTACGGTACACAAGTACGGCGCCCACATCTTCCATACGTCCAATGATGAAGTGTGGAAGTTTGCCAACAAGTACGCGAACTTCGTCCCGTACCAGAATTCGCCGATTGCAATGACTAAGAAGGATGGGAAGTTCCTGTACCTCAACCTACCGTTCAACATGAACACCTACGCCCGAATCTGGCCGGGCCTCTCCCCGGAAGAAATTGCTAAAAAGATTGACGAGGAAATCGACGAGGCGAAAGCCTGCGAGGATACAGATACGCTATCCGGCTGCTGCAAGCGCATGGTTGGCAAGACTATATTTGAGCTTCTTGTCAAAGACTACACCGAGAAGCAGTGGGGAACGGCGTGTTGCAACTTGCCTGCTGATCTCATCAAGCGGCTTCCGATGCGGTTTACCTGGAACAACAACTACTTTAACGACAAGTATCAGGGGATTCCAGAAGAAGGATACACCAAGTGGATTGAGAACATGATTTTCCGGGATGCCCCCAGCAAAATTAACCTGATGCTTGGTGTCGATTTTCTTGATCGGCGTGTTGAACTGGAGTCCATGACTGACCACGTGTTCTATTCCGGTAGACCCGACTTACTGTATGGCGCGAATGACCTTCCGTTCCGTGGGCTTAAATTCGAGACATCGGTACTGCCGATTACCGATTTCCAGGGAACTGCAGTGGTGAACCACAACACGAAGGACGTGCCGTATACCCGGACAATCGAACATAAGCATTTCCAGCCATGGAAAGAGACTGACCGGTTGTACGACGTACGCAACACGACCACCGTCGTTACTACGGAAACTCCGTGCCTGTGTGATACGGCGAAGGATGAGCCGTACTACCCCTTCAACAACCGGGAAAATAACAAAATCTACAGTAGATATGCGGAAGCCACGCAGGGCACGAAGATTCATCTGTGCGGGCGCCTCGGCTTGTACCGTTACCTGGATATGGATGACTGCATTGAAACGGCACAGAAGATGGCGGACGAATGGTGTGCTAAGCTGTAAATTTTAATGGCCGGGCACCCAAAGTATTGCTAGAATTTTGGTATTCTTAGCAATAAGCTGGGTGCCTGGTCAAGCTAAATTACATATCCAGACTCGATGCAGAAACATCTTCACTCGGTTTTGAATTCAATGCATCTTGTAGTTTAGTGAATTCATCTACGAAGAAAGACTCTAGTTTGTGATCGGGTATGATATAATAGCATCCGGGTTTTCTATGCCAGGTACCATCAACTACAATGTCCTGGCTTACAAGAAATCGTGTATCACGCCGGTCATTTGAATAATATTCCACAACCCACCTAGTATCTAGCGGGGTTTCACTACCCATAGGTATTGGGTAAATAAATGTAGAATCCCTGTTTTCAACTTGTATATTAAATGCAGTGATGCCGGCAGATTTTAATGCCCGATACGCCATATCTTTCGCTTTATTTCTATACCCTACATGATGAGTGGAATCTTCATACATAATTCGTCTGAATGTTATGACATCTGATGTGTATTCACCAGAGTTATCCCGTCCAGTAATCTTTATGCAAAAGTAGTCCTTATTTTCATCGGGATGACCATGCATATCACCTTTATACATTTTACTGATTTTTACATCAGTATTGTACTTTTTAAGATAGTTAATGATTTTATCGGCATGATATTTTGCTCTTTCCATTGAAATGCACTGTTCCTGCATTGTGCGTTTCCAAACATAAGAATGATTATCATAATACCAATGCGAAACTTCTATTGGCCATGCATTCGGTTGAATAGAATTTTGGGAAATTGCTTCACAAAGTGTCTTGAATCCTTCTTTGAGTGCCGGTAAGGCCTTTAGACAATTGAACTCGCTACACACGCTTTCCATAAAAATCGTATATGACTTCTGAAAGTCGGCCATAAAGTTATCTCCTAGATTACTGGTTAATGCGCAGTTAATATGAAAAACTGCTGTGTCGCCAGCAGTTTATATATTCAGTCAATGAATCTCGGAGATTTTTATGTATGCTATACTGAGTAATATCTATTTGGGGATTATATCCCGTTTCCCATAGCCGAGTTTGAAGCTAATTGACGGCAATTAGCCTGATTTCGGTCAACTCGCTGTCATAGGAAGGTATCATTCCGTAGATGGCTTCCATGATGCCCTTGTTCTTGAGGGCACGGGCATATGCGCTATCTTCCAGCACAAGGTCACAAATCAGTTCCTTGTTCACCGGGAAGGTAAGCTGGGATGCTTTGCGGTTCTCGCGCATCTTGGCACTGCATTCGTCGTCGATGCGCCAGTCATCGGAAACATCCAGGTCACCGTAGTCGTCATAGTGCGCGTTCATGCCAAGGGCAACGAGTGTGGTCTTGATGCGGTCACGGTGTTCCTTGATTTGCTCATCCAGTCTGCCTACATACGCTCCGATGCCAAGTTGCCGGAAACGTTCCGGACTGCTTTCGGAATTGGGGAAGTGGGTTTTCAATCCGGGGGACAGTGTACTCGGATCAACCGGGTCAAATGAATTGAACCGGTCGCTTTCGGTCCAGTCACCTGGATTGCCTACCATGAACAACTTGAAATCGTCAGTAATGGAATCTTTTCCGACCAGTTTCCATTCCTGTTCGCCCTTATTACGCCATTCCGCATACAACGATACAAAATATGACATATGCCCTCCTAGTAATCATAGACGGCAATGAGCCGGAACATTGCCATTACATCATCCGCCTTTCCAAAACCGTTCAACCACGCTTGCAGCATTCCTCGCATAGAAGAAGCCACCATGGCCTTGTTGCGCCCAGCGATGACTTCATTGACAAGTTCCTGGTTCACTGGCAGGGTAGTATCGCTCTTGATGGAACCAAGCGAGATATGCTCATATTCGGTCTTGGTCTTGGTGAAACCAAGTGCCTTGCAAAGACCCTTCAAGTCCTTGGTGTAGGTTTTGATGATTTCGTCAAGATCCATATACAGGTCAGCACATTCAATGGTGTAGAAATTGTAACCATCTACATTGAGACGCTTCTTGATGGCCGCAGGAATTTCCTTCTTGTCCAATTCGTCGAGACTGTTGAGGTAGTCGAAGAAATTGCCATAGAGGATTTCAATGGCCTCGGAAGCATCCTGGATTACCGGGATGTCATTCATGAGGCGGAACTTGCTCATGTGGCGGAACTTGCCGTCCGCTATCCGCTTCTGCAAATACAGTGCGAGGGAGTGGGATGACATGGATACCCCCTACACAACGTCGCAGAGCATGGAGCGGGCGATATCGAGGGCCGCTGCCTGGTACTTGTTGTTGAACGATGCGGCAGTGGCCTTCTCGGCAACCTGGATGATTGCGTTCGGGAACCAGGCACGCTGCATGGCGAATGCGGAAGCGTCGCAGATGTCGGTGCAGGTACCGATGTCACAGAGGGTGATGTCCCAGTCGGCAACGAGCGCGGCAACGGCATCCTGGTCGGTGGAGTCGATATCGAACAGTGCCTTGGGCCAGCTGATGTAGCCGAAGTTGTGCTTGTCGATAATCTTGGCGTTCTTTTCCTTCAGGGCTTCCATGATGTCCTTCTGGATTTTCCACCCTTCGGTGCCGTAGACACAGTGGATAGGAAGACGCTTGCCTTCGATGGAATCCTTGTAGCTGTCGGCGAAGTGCGTGTCGCGGGTCGCGACCACCTTGCCATCCCATTCGCGGATCATCTTCACGACTTCCGGGATGATTGCCTTTGCGGCAGGATTTTCCAGAACGCCGTCAATGAAGTCGTTCTGCATATCGACTACTACGAGTACCTTTTCTGTTCTTTTCATGATTGTTTCCTCTTAATGAAATCTATTCTTCATGAGCTCGCTTGTTGTACTCCGCGAGTTCTTCCTTCAAGTAATGGTTGAGATTTCCAAGCGCACCCATCACCCAATTTTTAAGTTCGAGTTTGCCCATCATGCTCAATGTACGTGCTTCCGCAAGATGGTGCATCAGCTCGGTAATCTGTTCCCTCTGGTTTGCCCGGCATTCGAGCTCATCCATTGCAATCTTTTCCCTGGTTTCCTTGATGTCCTCGTCATACATTGCTATGCGTTTTTCTATTATGCTCATCAGGTTGTCCAAAGACATTGCCATGTATTTTTCACCATCTTGATACGGATGATAGCAAAAGAATAACGAGGACATCGGTGGGGGTACAAATTCGAGGAGGGCCTTGTTGTGATCGCCTGTGATGACAATTCCGTAAATGCTGTATTCATGGTTCTCGGTTAGCTGTATTGTGTCAAATTTAATCAGGCTGCCGGATACAAGATGACACAATTCATTTACTTCTCGCGTGGTATCATGGTTCAGTGCGACGGCATCTATCATTTCGTTTATTTTGTCTCGTGTCAGCTCGGCAAGCTCTGACCGCTCGTCTTCCAGTTTTCCAAGAAAATAATGGCTCATGCTCATATGTGCAGTATCCTTCCGGGGAAGATTAAAATTCTTTTCAGCAAATGTAGCATATTTTTCATCCGGTGGCAATTACCCTCCCGTAGCCATTTGTAAAAATAGCTTTACAATCGGTATAGTGTGGATAATTGCCAAATTTGATCGTTTTTGCTACATTTCCGGGCATGACAAGCTTTACTAAGTCCCCTTTCCCTTATGCCGGCTGTAAATACAATTTGCTGGATGAACTTGACAATATTATCCCTCCAGGCGAAACGCTGGTTGACATGTTCGGTGGTTCCGGCGTAGTTGCATTAAACCTGGCACATAAGTACCGTAGGGTGGTGTACAATGACATCATGTCGCCGCTCGTGTACATGCACCGCAACTTGTGCAATGACGGGCTAGATGTCATCTTGCAGAAGGCTAAGGACCTTTCTTCCAAGATTCCGGAAAGGTATGCTGAACTGAGGGCCGAATACAACAAATTGGCAAACTTGATGTCGCAGGCACAGGTTAGGGATGGCGAATCGGAACTTGGATACCGGTTCTTTGGACTCATGCTGTCCTGCACGAACAACCTTGTCAGATTCAATAAGAAGGGCGGGTTCAACCAGACATGCGGCAAGCGTCAGCTTACCGACCCTAAGATTGCCGAGCTTGCCGCCTGGAAACAGAAACTTACCGACCTTAGAAATAGCGGGACGCTTTCGTTCATGTTCCAGAATCTTTCCTATGAGCAATATTCCAATTTGGAACCGGGAACCGTAGTGTATGCGGATCCGCCATATTCCAATACTGAAGCCGGATATAACGGCGGATGGAGCGTTGACGACGATGTTAAGCTGGCCCGGTTCATTGTGGAACATAAAGATTACAAGTGGGCAGTGAGCAGCTGTGCAAAGGATGAGAAGACTACTCGTCTCGTTGAACTTCTCCGTGACAGCGGACTCTTCAATGAACGCCATATCGACTATACTTACAAGGCGTCGAAGAAGACGAAGGAATCCAAGACCGAAGAAATCATCATGGTCATCAAGTAATTACGATGGCCGATTGCCAGCGCAGCCGGCTTTTGCTACATTCGCGATATGAAACGAAAATATAAAAAGAAGCTGTGGGGACGGATTCGACAGGGGAAGGAACTCCTGAAGAATTTCATCGACATTGATGACGTAATTTCTCCGGAAGGCCGTAGGCCGTTTGTGGACGTAAACGATATCGATGTATCGGTACGTTTTACACCACCGCATCCGGATATCCCGGATAGGGAGCGTCCTACATGGGATGACACTATCAAGATTGGGAATGCCAAGTGGTCGATGGCTGACCTTGACTATGTAGATTGCGAAGATATTGACTACTGCGATGCCGGCATTAAATTTTACCGTGGGACTTATTACTATACAGCGGCTGCTGCCAAGCGTGTTGTAGACCAGCTTGATGGGTGGCATATTCCAACTGTCGGAGAATGGCTTGATGCAAAGGCGGATTCGTATTTTAGCCAAAAAGAATTCCACAATTTGCCGATTGATGGGGTCGATAGGAAAACCGAAGCCTGGCATGTCCGACAGCTTTCGATGCTACTGGGCATTTTACCCCTTGGACAATTTGATTCCATGTTCCCGCATGCCAATGATCCGTTGGAATTTGGCGAATACGCTTATTTTCATGCCGCCAATAACGGCATGATAATGTTTTCCAGCTCGCTCAGTGTCATGAGTTCATGGACGGCGAGTTACTTTAATCCCAACGGGAAGTATATGCCCATCCGGCTCGTAAAGGATGTGGACAGGGATTGACACTTTAACAATTAATACATATATTTACAGCATGAGTAAAATTCTACAGATTTCAGACATTCACATCAACGGCGAATATGACGGCCTGTATGATGTCAAGAAGCACTTCAAGCAAATCCTTGACGATGCGGTGTTGACCGATTTTGACGCGGTCGCCCTTACCGGCGACATCGTTGACAATGGCACGGTGGAGGAATATGCTGATGTTTTCCACCAGATTGAAAATACATTTGGCGAAGAAATACCTATCCTTGCAATTCCGGGCAATCACGATAACCGTCAGAACTTTGACTTTGCCTATATTGATTACATTAACCGCCTGCACAAATTTAAAAGCGGCGTCAGCCTAAGACGAATTGGTGGGACATTTGAAGAACCCGGCAAGTGCGTGGTCATCTTGACCCTTAATGAAAACCACACGTTCCTTGGCAACCACAAGCTCATTGGAATGGACAATGCGCATAAGGACTTGCCACATGAGGGGCTTGAAGCCCTTATGCTGGATGATGAGTGGTTTAACCGAGACAAATATTTTTATTACTTGTTTGTCCACATGCCGCTTATCAAGCCGTTCCATCGGTTCATGAACGTCGATGAACATTCCATTCGTGAGGATGCAGCAAAAACGTTCTTGCGTGCTACGGCTCCGTATAATTTCCGTGGTATTTTCTGTGGCCACTATCACTGTGCCAGCATGGATTCATATGCCGACTTGGTTCAGTACACCGCACCGGCATCGCAGTGTCAGCTCGACCGGTTCTCCAAGGACTGCACTCCAAGTGGAAATTATCCGGGCTACGCCATTATCAACCTTGATGCGAGAGAAGCCAATATGGTGAAGTTTAAATACATAACTGATGACACTAAGCCGGAGGATGAAAATGGGAAGTAAGTACCGTATCGTCAAGCGTGAAGAGTTTGGTTTCAATAACAAGATCAACGTGCGATATGAGCCCCAGCATAAATGGCTTGGCCTGTTCTGGTGCGGGTATTATGAGGGTGACTGCGATAGTAGCTGGCCCCGTACATTTCCGACGTTGCAGGAGGCTGAAAATTTCCTTGCGGAAGTTGAACGGATGGGCGGCTCTACGACGGCATCCACTGTTGTTGCGGAATATAAATGAATGGAGACGCTAACAATGAAAGAACCACCGTTTATTCCGCAGACATTCTACGTCATTGTACAGGAAATGACAGACGGTACACGCACGTTTGTCAAGGAAATCTGGACACGTTCCAAGGACGATAGCGGTAAGGTTGCAGTAGGGCGTCCGTATGAAATTTCGCGCACCGATGAACTACACCTTGCAAAGAAGTATGACCGCCTGGATGATGCCCTGGTGGTGATCTACGCCCTGAATATGGCATTTCAGTATCATCCGGGTGTACACAAATTTCATGTGTATCAATTCGAGGAAACCCTTAAACATGTCGATTCAATCCCATAGTCTTGATGAAGAACTTGCAAGGTGGCGCCAGCTTAGCAAAGGTGCCATCGGCAACAAAGTTGCTCTGCTTGTTGTGTTCTTGTCTACAACTCCAATCGAGTTGCGGGAACAGATTCGAGAGGCAATAATGTGCGGAAACGATTTCAAGACGTATTAATGAACGAAAAGGAAACAGATGAGGAAGAAATACATCAAGCCGCAAATGGAAGTCGTTGAAATGCAAGCCGAAACGACATTGCTTGCCGGTTCTGGTTCTGAGCCGGGCAATCCATATTGGGACCCTCCTGAAGACAAGGAAGGATGCGATACCCCGTGGTGGTGCCCGTAACATCAATATTGGTGTCATGAAAAGGAAACTGTGACGATGCGTTGCAGTTTTCTTTATTTATTGCTATATTTTGGACATGGAACTTATAAGAGACAATTACGAAAAAATCAAGACCTGGATTGAGTCCCAGGAACTTAAACCGTACGAAGCTTTCCATGTGATGTGGATGAAGCGCCGCAAGGACGGCGTGACCGATAAAGGTGCCAGTGTCGGAAAGCACTGGTTCATTCACAGTGTGGCCGAGCTTGACAAGATTAAGCCCAGTATGCTTGAACACGTCGAACGCGGTGGACGTATCGTCATCGGAATCAACAAGAAGGATGTACGCCGTGCCAATGCGGAGCTTGGCCATACACTGGATCTCTGTGCACTCGATGGACAATTCCCGTTTGCAAGTGCCGAATACCCGTCCGTGTTTGACAAGTGCAGACCCAGCGGGCGCGGCATGCACTTCATCGACGTTGACTGTGGAGAGAATGACACCGACGAAACGATGCTTTCCAGAATTGAAACCTACCGACAGTGCCTGATGAATGAATGTAAACCATTTGGCGAAGACAAGGTTTCCCTTGTTCTCAAGAGCAAGACTGGCTATCACGTCATTTTCAAACGTTGTGACTACCGCCCGTTGAGGGACAAGTACACTACCGATGATATCAAATCTGATGAAAACACCTGTATTTACATCATGGCATAGGGGGCATTCATGAACGTAATCGTAGTAATTTCAGTCATTGCCATAACGTTGGCTGTCGTCTTCTGGTTTACCGGTAAGCTTTGCAGGCACACGTACGAAATCATCGACAAGCAGGATCAGGGGTTTGGCCCCGAGGACAAGTGGCCCGCGGAGCGTACCTATGTGGTCCAGTGTACCAAGTGTGGCAAAATCTGCACGAAGAAGGTGAAGCTCAGATAAATGAGGTACATCCACCTTGTTACGTACGGACTTGTGGTTGGGAACTTCCTAAATAAGACGTTTAGGAAGCTCTCCGCTCAATATTTGGGAAAGGAAGAAAAAGTTCTTTTTTTCCATTTCCAAAATGATGACCCGGTTGACCATGATGACGTTATACTTACCCTCCATATAGGAAACAACCTTACAGCGGGTAGCTTTCAGCAGTTTATCGACGAGATAAAGCCATGCGTCATGGCGACCGGCTGGCGCCTGGTCGAAATAGAGATACGAAAAATGGTCCCGGTAAGCCGTTGGGATGACGACATGGACGGGCTTGAAAAATGCCTCTGCGGCCCATCCGATGTTGAGCGTTTTAGGAATGCCTACTATGGAATGATGAGGTCTTGATGAAAATAGGAACACTGTGTAAAATAATTTACGGCTGCATTGCCGGGCGATTCATTCAAAAGGTCGTATCGCTCCTTACAAGCAATAATGCATCGCTTCATGGGGGCGAAGAAATTGTTGGGTTGTTTGCCATTTTTAACAATCCAGTTTCATCAATCAGCCCTACCAAGTATCTTCTCATTGGAACGACTGAATATGGTAAGATAATCCGCAGGGATGCGTCAATAATATATGACATTTTGGTCGATGCTACGGTGTTAAATGGTTATTCATTTGACCATATTAGTAGCATTTCACAAAATGCATTCCCGAACGCTTATACCTGTCTTTCCAATGCCCCAGCTTCCCAGCTTATTTATCCCAGTACACAAAAGGCCCTATTCAGGGCATTTAAGGAGCTTACTGCATGACCGTTAGACGTTTGTCGCTGGTGTTATACTCAGCTATAGTTGCATCATACTTGATGAAGATATTCCAAAAGTTCAAGGTGTCCTTTAACGGGCATCGGGTGAAAACATATGAGTGCCAGCCTCCATATACTGCAATCCATTTCGTCAAAACATGGCATAATGGTACCGGAAACAGCCGAACCTGTTCCAAGACCTTGGTGCTTGGGCCGGAACTTAGGACCCTAGCTTCGAAAACCAAACTGTATCAATTTTGTGAAAAGCTGAACTGCAAATGTGGCTATTGTTTTAGTCATGTCGCTACTCTCAGTTGGGTAATGTCCAGTGATGGCGAGTCCGTGGTTGGAAATACGTCATCGGTGAGCGACATTCTGGACAGTACGGATATAATGCATATCATGGGATTGTTTTATGAACTTCTGGCCATGGAGAAATGATGAAATATATTAACCTTTCGCTGGTATCCATGATAATTACCGCATTCGTCATGAAGGTGGTCAAGTTGTTTCGTGGAAAGACCAAGAGCATGATTGCACCCAATGGGCTCACCGCGGAAGAATGGGAAAACGCAATGGCGAATGCCAAGATATACAGGGACACGGTTATCGTGCTGCATTTCGTGAATTCGGGTGGAGGCACCCTTGACTGGACTACCGGCTATAGCATCGGGCCGTCTGCCGACCTGAATTTCATGCACTGGTGCTGGTGTAACCTAGTGGCGGAAAATGGATACCGATTAAGCCGCATAAGCCTAGAAGTGGCGCGAAATGCCTCTATCGGTAAGCTTAATCCCCAGTGGCCATTATCTACAAAGGCGTGGGCCGAAATGGTGAACGTGTACAATGCCCTGTATCACCAGGCGGAAATGAGGGAACGAAAATAAAAAAGCCCGCATGTGCGGGCTTTATTTTATAGATTGCAGTTGTCTTCCAGGAAGATTGACAGGCGTCCTCGACGGTCGGAGCCGGTATACAGATACTCCTGGAGTATATCGTCCATTCCCTTGTCGATCAGCTTCCCGATGCAGCACTTGCCATCAACTATTGGAGAACGGTCCACGATAATCAATGTGATAGACGTGTTCCACGGTTCCTTGCCATTTTCCGCATACACCAGAGGTTCCGCCTTGATCAGCGAATTCAGGCAGATGCATTTGTACCTGGTCGCTGCCACCTGGTTCCCGCATGTCCAGTCGAATATATTGAGGTCTGCTGTCACGTACCCGGCCAGATTCATTGCGCTGTACACGGCGCCTTCATCATTTCGAACGAGTATTCTTAATGCCGGATAGGTTTTCCCGCAAAATTCCACATCCGTATGCTCGACGTAAAATGCCGACAGATGGTCATTTACGGTTTCCCAGTCAGAACGGTGCGAATAGAATTTCAGATTCCATCTTGTCCGCCTGATAGCGTCCGGAATCTTGTCGATGGCGCCTGCCCAGAATGGGAGTGGCGCGGGCGATTCTTCCTTGGGCGATTCTATTACGCTTTGACAAATCGTTCCTTCGTAACGGCGCTCGAATTCATATTCGCCAATCCTTATACGTTCAGCGGCAGCCCATTCGGCATCATGCTGTGTATCGGTATCCCATCGATTTTCACTGGCGTAGAAATCTTTCTCGTTGTTCTTCCAGAACATAAGGTTGAATGGGGTCTGGTTGCCGAACTTGTGCGAATGGCCGGTAATCAGATGTACGGATTTTGTGGACATGATCGTGGGGATGATTGACCGTGCACAGTGCATTGCATATCGGTCTGTCAGGAATCCGAAGTCGTCAAGCATTAGGTAGTTTGGCGACAGTGCCCGCCCATTTCCTTCGTTCACCGCCAGTGCCATGATACGGCTACGGTTGCGTAGTTCAATGTTCGTGTTGCACCATGTCATGACACCCGGCTGCATCCAGTATGGGAGGTTGATGTACATTTCACGGAACTTGGCCATTTCTTCTTTGCACCTGTCATTTTTTGTATTCATGTAGAGGATGAGTATCGCCTCGTCCGAAAAAATCATCTTCCACAGGAAATATGCCAAGCAGGTATATGTGAACCCGGACTGCCGGTACCAGTCGCCCTTGATGAAACGGTGGTTGTCAAGTTCCTGGAGCAGCTGGACCTGCCTGGGCCTAAGCGGAAATAATTGCTGCCCGTTATCCCTGGTGTTGATGTAGCAGTAATTGCGAAGGAAGTATTCCGCATCCTCCTTGCACTTTTTTAATTCATTGCGCTGCCATTCGAGCAGTTCGATTTCTTCCTTTGCTGAACGCAAGTTGTAAATTCCACGATATGCCATAATTAGGCTCCTTTCTGTTTCTGATGGAAAACTAGTGTAAATCGCATCAAGTTTTCAAAAATTCGCATTAAGTTTTATAAAAGTCGAAGTGATTTTTTGTCCCAAGTTGCCATTTTGCGGGCGGAATGCTACATTTTGGACATGGAAACAGTAAACCCGATAGTATTCAATTGCAATGACCTGGTGAATAAGCGCATCGCCAAGACTGTCGGCACGGGCGTATATGCCGAAGCCATGCGTGATTTTCTGACGGACAGGGAACAGCTCCAGAGGAAGATTCGCCTCAAGATTTTGCCGTTCACCGTCCATGAATATGAAAAGACCCATGCAAAGGTGGACATGTTTGCACCATTTGGCAAAAACATTAACGATTACCTGTGCGATTCGTTTGTCTTCCCGAAGCAGGGCTGCCGCATGCGCAAGCTGTCCTGCAGGGCGACCGGGTTCTTGCTTTCCCTGGGTTCCCCCACCAAGGAACTTCGGATGGAATACCGCAAGCACTTGACCGAACTTGCCAAGGCGAGCCCCGTAGAAACCGTGCAGCCAGGCATCACCGGATCGTTCTACGAGGAACTTATTGAACTCCCGCTAAACGGGCATTTCGAATATATCTACCTCATTGCGTCCGAGGAAATGTGCTATGTAATCCATCGTCGCGGCATCGCCCAGGGTGAGAATGAATTCTTCAACATCCCAATCGGCGAACTGGTGCGCGACCAGGACATGAAAGGCGCCGACACCGTATATGACAGCGAGTACGACAATGTGGAAACCGGACAGGTGTTCGATGCAGAAGGCCTTCTTGCAAACCTGTGGATTGCTGAAGAAACCCGTACATGCCAGGTCATTTCCGAACCGCAGACATCCAAGACCGAAACCGACCGTAACTGCATCTGTGCCGGCAAGAAGCCCCTGAAGCATTCTGCCGCTTACCGTTATGTTCACATCACGGATGAAAACTGGAACAAGTATTCACCTGCGCTTACTAGCACCCGCGAATACAGCAACTTCAATGTCCCGTGCTGGCTCGTCCGTGCGCACTATGCGCGTATGCACGGCAAGACCGTACTCGTCAAGGCCCACTTCGCCTACAGGCGCAAGGGAGCCGTCAATGAAACCGCAGTAACCGACTACATCGTCTAGGGGAGAAGTAGTTGCCGTGCATGCTTTTATTTGCTACATTTGTGGTACATTCGAGGAAACGCAATGTCAGACGTAATCAAGAAAGCAAAAGAACTGTCCGCAGCCAAAAAGTTCATTTACATCATCGACACAATGGCTGAAGTGGATGATGCCCAACTCGCGAGGGAACTCGGGCACCACAACTTCTATCTGTTCCATACATATTACTATGAACAGTGCAAGCAGTTGATGGTGATTGCGTCACGCGAGATCCCGGAAGAACTTCGAAGCCAGTGCGCCTTCATCATCAACAACTTTAAGATGATGACTACTGAACGGATGATGCAGCTCGCAAACGGCGCCATTGAACCTACGGTGGAAGTCGAGGTCGAAGGCGATGTTCCGGGCGAAACCGAGACCGTCACCCAGTCCGTCCAAATCCAGGAAATGATGAAGTGCCGGAAACTCATGAAGGATCTTGTCTACACCATCCGCGACATCCGCAAGCTCGGTATCGAAGTGGATGTACTCGAAGGAATCGACAACCCGTCCCTGCTGGACATCTACCGTATGTCCGGGACATGCAACAACTAACCAAAAGGAAACCAACCAAATGCAATACCTCAAAATCACGCTCATTTCCCTCTTCGCAATCGCCGCAGTCATCGGTCTGTGCGTTGTCGGATGCTTCTCCTACCGCAATACGGCAATTTCCATGGAGGAACAGGTGAACACCGCCTTCTCCGACATCGATGTCTACCAGAAGCGCCGTGTGGATCTCCTCTACAATCTTGCCGATGCTGTGAAGAGCTACAACAAGCATGAAAGTGAAGTCATTGTGGAACTTGCCAAGGCCCGTGGACCGAAGGAAAATTCCAACCAGCAGGTCAACGCAAGCGCCTACATCCAGGCTGTCGCTGAACGATACCCGGAACTCAAGGCTAACCAGAATTACCGTCAGTATATGACTGAATTGGCAATGACTGAAAACAAAATTGCCGCAGTCCGTGAAAATTACAACCAGAGCGTCAAGGACTACAAGCGTTATGTCCGCTCCTTTCCGGCATCATTGTTCCTTTCGATTACAGGCTATGAATTCCAGAACTTTGAATACTTGAAGTATAACGCACCGGCAGACGCACCGAGAAACCTTCTTTAATTAAGCGGCACAATGAGTAATATTGAAGTCACACCTCGCGAAGTCATTTTCTCAATTGGTCTTATCTGCATTGCCTTGATACTCGGTATCAAGATTGCTGACAAGATTGACGACTACATGGCTGACCAGAATGCAGTGTACACCAAGGCTGTGCAGATTAATAACGATTCCCTGCAATTTGCCTATGCGTTCGCAACAAACTATGGTCCCACGTTCGCATATGGCACATTGAAAGCTGTCGGTGAAGCTTCTGATGGCAAGGTCAGTGGCTTCATGTCAATTCGTCGCGAGCTCGAAGAATACACCAAGCATTACCGCACTGTATGTGAAGGCGAAGGGAAGGACCGTCACTGTCATGAGGAATCTTACTGGTCCTGGGACCACGAGAGGACCGACATGTTCAGTGTCGAGAAGGTTAACTTCGTTGGCAAGGATTTTTGGTTCGGCGAATTCCCGTATCGCGACTATCGCCATTACAAGACAGTGTCCTGCGGGTACCATCTGCGCCATGTGTACTACACGCTTCCATTGTCGGTATCGGGGACACTGTTTGCCACCATCGACAACCATCGCATGAACAAGCCGCAATTCAAGGCTGGCGTGACTATCGACAATGCTCGCGATGCCTATGTCAGTACGCATCATAGGTTGTATTTCTGGGTTACGTACATTGCTATCCTCGTTATCATTATCATCGGCTTCGTGTCCTTTGACAACGACTGGCTCGAAGACAGGAGGTTTTAAGTGGACATCGGTTCTAACGGATCTTACCCATCCAATGCATTGAGCAACTTTGCTGCACACGAATTCGTCATTGACGGGGTGCGCTGTGCTTCTATGGAGGGATTCCTCCAATCGCTCAAATTCTCAAACCCGGAGATGCAGGAACATATCTGCACACTCATTGGCTTCGGCGCAAAGAAGGCCGGACAGGACAAGGACTGGAAGAAACACCAGATTCTTTATTGGCGTGGCCAGAAAATCCCCCGCCGTTCCCAGGCGTATCAGGACCTGCTTGATCGCGCATATCTTGAACTCTTCAAGAATGAAGGGTTCCGCAATGCCCTACGTGCAGCCGGCAATGCGACTTTCACCCACAGCTGCGGAAAACGGAAAGAAGGTGAAACCGTCCTTACCATCCGCGAATTCTGTCACCGCCTCAACTGGCTCAGGGACATGCTTCCCTCGAAGGCGGCATCATTTGTATAAGGAGACAACGCATGACACAAGAACAGCATGATATTGCAATGGCCCTCTATCAGCTCCAGGGCATGACTGATTGGCTTAAATATCTTAAACGGCAGCTTGAAGATATTGTCCGTCTACCAACGGAGAGGCAACTTTCGGAATTTCGTAACCTGATGCTTACCCATTACAGCGCCTATGGGATGATTGAACGGATGGAACACCAGATTGATGACTGTGAAATTGTATGCCAGTTTGAAGCTGTTGCCAAGCTGATTGACGAGTTGAAGACCGAATGGGCGGAGCCTGAACTTGAGGTCAATAACGATACCATCATTCCAGTCAGCATATACAAAGGCGATACATTGATTGGTGTCGCCCGCAATACCGAAGCGCTTGTAAATGTCCGCGACCAAATCAAGGAAAAGCATCTTTTCGGGTATTACCTGATGTACGAAGGCGACAAGTACAAGTTTGATGAAAACGGTGTCCTCGAAGAACCGACTCGCGGTTACCTGGTCAACACGACGACCCTTGAACTCCTGAAAAAACTTGCAAAGCAGGACAACGATGAGAGCAATGACTAAAATCGCATTAGGCGGATTAGCAATCACGCTCGGCCTTATCGTCGGGATTGCGATTGGCTGTTTCATGTTTAACACCAACCCGGCCACCGCCAAGAATGCATGGCGCATATGTAGCTCCTTTTCCGGCACATGCGCCATATACCCGTTTGCCGAATGGAAACGTGAAGGAAAGGTATTTTATCATCGAAAGGATCCAACCAGGTATCTGCATACGAGCGACTGGTTTTACAAGATCACCGAGGTAAGAATTGATGCCGAGGGAAAACTCGTGGACTAGAGGAACGGATGGCTCACATTGACTTTATATTTTTTGGCACAATCGCTGCCTGGATTGTCTATTCAACCGCGATAATGACATTTGCATCATTGTTCGGCCTGGAACATGCCGATAACCTGCTGCTGATTGGCGAAATGTCGTTCATAGGAATCTTGCTCTCCGTTCTAGGCGCCGGCAAGGTGTCCAAGAGGTTTAACAAGTGGCTAAAGGAATAAAATAGTAGTATCTTTTACAGTACCTCAAGGCCCTGTTGCCAATGCAGCAGGGCTTTGCTATATTTTGAGCATGAAACTAAATCAAGTATTGGAATTGCAGCTCACTCAGGAAGAAAAGGACATGATGGCGGAACTTCTCCGTTCCGAAAATGCCCCGAAAATCCTGTACACCATGATGCGTATCTTTGCCGCGCAATCTGACGACAACGTGAAGTTCATCCTGAACACAATCACCGAAATCGCAAGCACGACAATCGACAGGGCTAACACGGCTGTCCTTAAGAAGGAAAAGGTCATCGAAACACTGAATGTCATGCTCCCGCCCAACCTGAAGAAATACCCGTTCGGCAATGCCGGTGTTCTCACATATGTCCTCGCGCAGTGCAACTTCAAGGAACTTTACGACCCGGAAAATGCCTCGCATTCCCTGGCAAGCCGCTACATGATCGGTAGCCCGGCAGGCCGCATCATAATCCCGCAGTTCAAGGAATTCATTGACAGGGGCGAAGACCTATGGAACGATGACGCATGGCTCTGCATCGAACTGCTCGGCTATGACGACGAATGCCGCGACATGGTCCGCTGGTGTCTCGACAACCGCGAGAAATGGGACGATGTCGCAAGCTACACGGCTGTTAAAACGAATATCAACACGAAGAATGCCCGCAAGAAGACGGAGGAAACGGATGCCTAACTACAAGGGTTATACACCAAACAAGCGTACACAGGAATACTGCGAACAGGTCGCACGTACATGCAAGAGCATCGGAGAATTCTGGTCGAAACACCGCAGTGCGGCCACCAAGGCCCACATGGAAGGATGGATCGACTCTTACACATGGCTCACGCGTGAAAGGGCCAAACGCTATTCCCTTGACGAGGACGAATGCCGGCGCATCGCCAGCCAGTACAAGACAAACAAGGACTTCCGCACACACGACTCGTCGGCATATGTAATCGCGTGCAAGAACGGCTGGCTCAAAAGTTACACCTGGCTCAAAAGGGGAATGGATGTCAAGCATTTCCACACTTATGAAGAAATTGCCAAGATTTCCAAGAAGTTCAAGACATTGAAGGACTTCCGTCAAAAGTGCTGTAACGAATGCCATTATGCATGGGAACACGGCTGGCTCGAAAGTTTCACCTGGCTCAAGAGGGCCAAATAGAACAAAGGATACGAAAATGGAACGACAGGAAATTTTCAACAAGGTGGTCGATTGCATCGCCCGCATCAAGGACATCCCGGTAACGAGCAAACTGCTCCAGGATGAGAACACCGAGTTCGGTCCAGATCTCCATATCTGGAGTGGCGCGGGCATGGAGCTCATAACTAAACTCGAACATATACTTGGCATCAGGATTCCCGATCCGCATCCCATGTATCACCGTACGATTGGTGAATTTGTGGATTTGATTGCCGAGGGCAAACCACTCAATACTGCCCGTCCGGAACCGCCCAAGGCGAACGAAGGCGAGCTAATGGACTTCCCGTTCGATGTCAAAAAGCTCCGCACGAAGTGGGACAATTGCAGGTCCTTCTATGTCGTCAAGTTTGAAATCGACCAGAGGGATGCCGATTACATCACCGTATCGACTTCCCCGATTGATGGCTTCCCCTCCAAGGAAGAACTTGCAAAGCTGTGTGTCATGGCTAACTACCAATCACTCAAGTGCTACGATGGCGCCTGGTGGGGTATGGGAGGTATCAGTGAAGCACTGGAATCATATATTGAAGGCAGCTTCTATGAACCCTGTAACCGCTTCAAGATTGAGGATATTTCAATCTGGGGCTACGATGCAAACACCAAGTCCTTCTACGACATGGACTTGCCGGAACCTGACCAACTCGGCATGACACTGGACGAGGCCTATGAATCCCTCTTCAACACCGACGAATAACGTGAACCTCTGGTATGCCGTCTTCGACGACCCACGCGGCAAGCAGTATGCCGAGGACGACTGTAGGCGCACAGTCTACTTCGAGTTCGACGGTGCCCACAGGCTCCTCGATTCCGCAAGGGAAGCCCTCAGGAAACGGTATCCGGAAATCGCCGACAGCGCACACATGATAGCCGTGGCCGCATGGGGCCACGGCATCCACAACATCCCCAAACCATAAGGAACCATACAATGAACAAAACATCTCGCCCGAATGTGCTCGATGACATGAATGCCGACCATGCAGCCGAAATTCTCGGACACTGCATAGTCAACCAGCTCGGCATCAACCTCTGTGCCGTTGACAGGATTAAGGTCACCAGGCGCCCCGACCGTCAAATCGAGAAGGTTGTCATCGACTTTATCCCAGCAGACAACCCGGACTAACCATGAACTACGAAGAAGCAAAGACTACAGCCCTGGACCTCATGAAAGAATACCCCGAACAGGTCAAGGTGATGAACTATGCCCACAACAACGAGGAATTCGTCGCACTCGCATATTCGCCGCTGACCGAGAACGAGAAGAAAATCGTCAATAACGGCGGCTTCCGGTGGGACATGGTAATCGACAGCAAATCCATCGAGTACCGACAGTACTACCTGGACATCAGGTGCCGACCGGTAAAGGCTTCCCCGAGGTCAATCCCTGTCTCCAAGGTCACCACGGACCAGCTCTCCGATTTCCTCCAGATGCAGCTGTTCACCGTCGCCCACCGGGAAGACCCGCGGGTTGCTAGCTGTTAACGAAAATGCTAACAAAATTTAACTAAATATATTTAAATCTGCTATTGAAAAATAGATACAGATTAACTATATTTGGTTATGCCTAGTTTGATATGCCGACCGTGTTAAGGCTCTTCAGCAATGAAGTAGGACTAGGCAAGTCAGCCGTATTGCTTGATGCATATTAGGTATATCGCGTAGATGCGGTTGATTAAGTGCCGTTACGGCCTACCCAGTAATGGACAAGGTAGGAAATCACATAGCTCCCTGGATTTCCCGGACCATCCGTATCCCCCTGATATTTTTTCGGTTGAACTGGGTCCAAGTTCACCACGGAAATGGTACCCTGGATACCAGGGAAAATGATGACCCCAGTTTTTTTCAACCGCTGGTACCCCTAGAATTTTTCCGGCCTGTACCCCCAGGCCGAAATTTTTTATTTTTTGACAGGGGTACCGTTCACCAGTAAAAGGGTACCCCGGTACCCCTGGAAACAAGGGGCCCATTTTTTTAACCCCCAGGTACCCCCTGAGCAAATTTTTCAAGAAAATGATTCTGTAACCAGTTCATATATTTTATTTTTCGTACCTTGATTTATTTTTTAAAAAAATCCTGGGCACCCCTGTACATGGGGCGCCTGGATACCCGCGTGGGTGGAACCTTTTGTTCCAGCAGGCACACGATGCACCTGGGGGGGACAAGAGGGAGCGGAGGGACACGAGGCACCTGGGGCACCCGAGGGACCGGGGGACCGGGGGAGCAGGATGTAACCCCCTTGTGAAATACATGCACCCCTTTCCCTATACGGCATTGTGACCTGTCCGTCAAAGATCCGGGACCACCGTGTCCTACGGCATCCCGGGGACAGTGGAGCTGGGGGGACATCGTGGGGACAACAAAGCCCCGAGGGCGTGAGACCTCTCGGACGGCAGGGCAGGCGAAGCAAGCCACCTAGCGACAGGACTGCTAGGAGGGTTCGGAGCTTAGTCTGTGGCGTACCTGCCAACAAAAGCGTTCCATCGCCGTGACGTGGTGGACTATGGTGGTCGCGACCCATAGTAACGAGCGTCACAGGGTGGAACGCTTTCTATTACGTTTACCCTATACGGCATTCGGTAACATGGTGCTCAGTTGAGCACGTATCCGTTCCTATACGGCAAGTTTGCCCCACCGTGTTCCATATGCCCCTTGCGAACGTGGGGCTGGGGGAACATCGTGGCTATGGTTTTGGGCATTGAGAGCCGCCTTTGAGTGTTCTCGTCAATTTGGGAGTCTATTATGGCTAAATTCGTCCGTAGTGCAATGAAAATTATCAAGGACCTATGTATCAAGCGTTGGGAACAGCTGAAACGTCTAGGTGGTGCGTTTTTGGGCGTGTTCGTGGACTACGCCACGGGTCAGATTTGGTTTGATACCATGGAGCTCCGTTTACCTCTTGCGGGCTACAAAATCGGCAAAAACGGGCGTGGAAATTGGGATATTATCAAGGCTTAAACTTGGGGAATCCCACGGGCGACTTCGGTCGCCTTTTCCTTGCCCTAGTGGACGTTCGCCCCACCGTGTTCCGCATGCTCCCGAGGGTAGTGGAGCTGGGGGAACATCGTGGCTGTGGTTTGAGGCTTTGAGAGCCGCCTTTGAGTGCTCTCGTTCATCTGTGAGGCTAATATGGCTAAATTCGCTGTCGTTTCCAATATCATTACCGGTAAGAATTCCGTTTTTTCGATTCATCGCACCGAAAAAGCGGGATTAAAGGCTCTTGAAAAAGCCCGTAAGAGCGGAGCGAGCTTTAAGCTCGTACAGCTCCCGTAAAGGCTGAAAATTGGGCATTGAGACCCAACAGCGGGCGACTCTTGTTGTGGCGAGAGTCGCCCGCTTTTTTGTGCCCTATGCGGGCGAGCTAGACCACCGTGTTGCAGGTGCTCCTGATGATAGTGGAGCTGGGGGGACATCGTGGCTATGGTTTTGGGCATTGAGAGCCGCCCGTGAGTGTTCTCGCCAAATTGGGAGTTTTGCCATGAGCAAGAAGTCAAAAGTGATTCTGAACTATATCAAAAACTTAGCTATTGTGAATAGCTCTTTTGTAGCTATTCTGAACCGCCTCAACGGCATGGACGCCAAAAAAGCTGATAAGTTTTTAAGCAAGTTTCACGGCATGACTCTTGCTGAGTTCATGATGGCTGTCGGAGCTTAGCGAACGGGGAATAGGTGCTCTTATGAGCACCGATTTCTTCGCCCTCAGTGACCGGTCGCCCACCGTGTTCCTATTGCTCCCGAGGATCGTGGAGCTGGGGGAACATCGTGGGCACAGTTCAACCCTATGGAGGCTTTCCTATGAATCGTACTGAATACACTTCCGAACAACAGAATGACATTATTGCCCGTGTAAAGCGTGTTAATCCGACCGCTAAAGTTGAGTTCGGACTCGGCACGGGAATTTTTGTAACTTTGACTCATTGCGTGCTCTCTTATCCGACAATAGAAGTTTTCAACAAATACTATTTGATGTCCGCACTCGGCTAATAGATAAAAAATTAAATTTGTGAACGCCCGTAAGGGCGTTTTTTTGTTTTTGCTTGGGAACGCCCGTAAGGGCGTTTTATTTTGGCATCTTGCAGGGCGGTTCAAGTCCACCGTGTTCCTAGTGCTCCTGACAATAGGGGAGCTGGGGGAACATCGTGGGAATGTTCAACCGAACGGAGTTAATCATGGCATATAACGAAAACGTTAAGGCTGAACTTACAAACATGTTTCTCGCTAAGTATCCGAGCGGAAAATTGGAATTTGAGGGCGATTTGATTCTCGCACTCAGAACTCCGAACGCTCCAATGTATTTAGCTTACGAATCGGTAGAAGAGTTCAAAGAACACTATACCGATTCCGTGAAAATGGGCGACATTGTCATGTAGGTTCAACTGAATAAGGTGCTCGCAAGAGCACCTTATTTGCTATATAGTCCCTGCGGTTCCTGCGGTGGCTCTATGGCGCCTGCGGTGGCTCTATGGGTCTATATGGCTCTATGGTGCCTGCGGTGGCTCTACATGGCTCTCTATGGCTCTATGGTGCCTGCGGTGGCTCTACATGGCTCTCTATGGCTCTATGGTGCCTGCGGTGGCTCTACATGGCTCTCTATGGCTCTCTATGGTGCCTGCGGTGCTCTATGGCTCTACATGGCTCTATACGGCTTTTAAATGCGGTTCCTGCGGTTCTGTGGGTCTATATGGCTCTATGGCGCCTGCGGTGGCTCTATGGCGCTCTATATGGGTCTATGGCGGTGCCTGCGGTTCTAAGGTTCCTGCGGTGGGTCTATGGGTCTATGGGGCGCCCTACCGGTCATCCGGCACCACCGTGTTCCTGACCGTGCCCGAGGAACATGGGGCTGGGGGAACATCGTGGGAATGTAATTGAGGCAATGAGGAACGCCTTTGAGATTCCTCGCTAATTTTGGAGGCTTGCGTTATGGCAAAGTCCTATCGTTTCGCGGTTTGTGCAAATCTTATTACGGGTCGTTCCATCTACTCTAAGCATCGCAGTCGCGATGCGGCTGAGAAAGCTCTTGCAAAAGCCCGCAAAAACGGTGCCTGCTTCTGCATTGTTCAGATGAACTAGCATAACTCACTCCGCACCAAACGGCTCCCATTACTCCCGTGGGAGCCGTTCTTTTTACTCCCTAGAAACCGCCCGACCCACCGTGTTCCACGTGCTCCCGAACGTCATGGAGCTAGGGGAACATCGTGGCATCGGTTCAACACGGAGGTGCTTATGGCGACCGAACTTGACCTTGAGCTTGAATTAGAGGCGCAAGAATCCGACCTGTGCGAACAGGTTGAGGCTTATTTTAAATCTTTGGAATCGGAGGACGCAAGTGAAAAAGTAATCAGCAATTTTTAATTGGCGATTTTGGTGCTCGTAAGAGCACCGGCTTTTTTTAATTTTTACAAGTGAGGCTTGAATGGATTTTGAAGATACTTTTGAAGATGATTTTTCCCTCATTGAATTTTCAGTTTGGGATGAAGGTTTTGATATTGAGGACGTGCAGGAAGTCATGGGCGCCCATGAAGATGAAATTAAGGCGCTCTATGCGAATCCGTTCGCTTTTGAGAACGCCATTGCGTTCATTGAAAGCAAGCTCCGTGAAAAAGCGGAACTTGCACGTGAATTGTGCTGGAATAGACCTTAAAGGTCTTTTCCTCTTTTAAAATTTTTATTCGCGCCACCGTGTTCCACGTGCTCCCGATGATAGTGGAGCTGGGGGAACATCGTGGTTTCGGTTCAACAAGAGGTTCCTATGGCAAATTTTTCTTCTGTCTTTGCGGTTGCTGATAGCAACAATAAAATTTATTCTCGCCACCGCACGAGAAAAACCGCTGAACGTATTGCAAAAGACAAGAGCCACAAAAGCGGTCGCTTGTATAAGGTTATAGACCTCAGCAAGCTGAGCGTTATGGAACGTCTCGCAATTCTGTACTAGCTAGACCATGCACCCGAAAGGGTGCGATTCCTCGCCCGAGGAATACGCCCGCCCACCGTGTTCCAAGTGCTCCCGTCCAATAGGGAGCTGGGGGAACATCGTGGCATCGGTTCAAAAAGATGGTTCATTTAACACGGAGTGAAATATGAAACTTGAAAACAATGTCCACGCAAACTACAACTTGCTCACCGATGAGGAACTTGGTGGGGTTCTCGTAGAACTCCCCCGTAAGATTAAGGCACTTGGGTGCTTCCGTGAAATCGGTTTCACCCACTACAATGCGAACCACTTCAGCGTTATTGATGTTTTCGTGAACGCTCCGAAGTGCGTACATGGAATGTTGGAATTTCAGTCCATGAAAAAGATTCATGTTGAGATTTCTAGGGATGACTGCTATAGCTCTTTTGAACGCAGTCTGACTAAGATTCCTGACCTGCAGCAGTATAGTGCCGCCATCCTCCCGCTTGGTAAATTCCGAGCCATAGGGGAAAAACGTTGGCGAATGGTGGAACATCAAAAAGCAGTGCGAGCCGATACTGAATTACACGTACTCGTTGCTGAAATTGCTCAAGTCATCGTGGACGTAATCAATCACCAAAATTTAAAACAGGTGGGTGCTTGTCCACGAACCACCGCAAAATAATTTAAATTAGTGCTCGCAAGAGCACTTAGTGCTCGCAAGAGCACTTAGTGCTCGCAAGAGCACTAATTTTTAAATTTTATTTTTGTGCCGCACCACCGTATCCCCGATGACCCTGCTCTTTATGGAGCTGGGGGAACATCGTGGAAATAACTTCAAAAAGGGGTAAGCTATGGAACTTTCCGAAGAACTTGAACTTGAAATTTCTAAAATTGACAATGATGAAGTTATTGATGCATGGGTTGTCATGGACAAAACTCACGCTACAAAGTACGTCAAAATCGCAATGTTTGAAAATCCTGCTTACGATGATGGGATATTTTATCACTGCACCGATAAAAACGATTTTCGTGCTTTGCTACGTGACCAAAATGCAGGTTTCAAGGTGGTGGCGTTCAGCGGTTATAAGGCAAAATATCCACGTGTATCGGCACCCTATCCCATGTAACAAGAACATTATCCACGAGCGGGGGCGACTTCTGTCGCCCCTTTTAGCTATTGGGGCGACTTCTGTCGCCCTTCCTTATGGTCATGGCCTGGCCGGCACCGGAGCCACCGTGTTCCACGTGCTCCCGATCTTTGTGGAGATGGGGGAACATCGTGGTTTCGGTTTTGGGCAATGGGGAACGCCTTTGAGAGTCCTCGCTATTTGGAGCATATTATGATAGATATGAATTCCCCTTTATCCGCTGAAATTGAAGAACAACTTGCCCTTATTGATGATGGGGAAGTCATTGAAGCAACTATTAAGTGGCAAGATACCGAAGAGACCGAAGTTGTACCCATCGCCATGCATGAGGATACGGGCGCCGATGATGGAGTGTTCTTTTATTGTGGCTCCATCAATGACCTGAGGGCGCTGATGAGACCCGACTGTCCCGAGGACTTCATCGTGACGGGCTTCCTGGCTGGACGTGCTAAGTATCCCCTAGACTAGCGGACGGCATGGGGCGACTCCGGTCGCCCTTCTACGGGCATGCCGGTCGGCTGCCCCACCGTGTTCCACGTGCTCCCGATCTATATGGAGCTAGGGGAACATCGTGGAAAAGGTTCAGAAAAAGGAGTAAAATATGACCGATGTTATTGTAACCGTTTCTGTATATGATGATGACCGAGCATGCATAGAGCTGCATGGCATGATTATTACGGACATGGTAGACGACTACTATCACGTTGCAGCCGATGACGTAAAGCAATTATCTGCCGATGATACGCTGCTAGATACGCCAATGTTGTCCGATGTCACTATTGAGGACTTGAACGGGCTTGTATTTACCCGCCGTGGCTTGTTCGTGGATGCTACTGACAAAATGGGGAGCGTGGTGCCGTTGGAAGTAGTCCGCATGCTTGTCCCTGACGGCATGTATCGCCTAACGAGCGACCGCAAGCTAGTCAAGCTTGAAGAGGGGTGACGCTCTCGCCCGAGGGCGTAAGCCCTCTTTCAACCGGTGACCCGTGCCCACCGTGTTCCACGTGCTCCCGATCTATATGGAGCCGGGGGAACATCGTGGGAATGACTCAAAAGGGAGGCTAATATGACAGGTTTTGGCGAATTTGCAGAAAGTAACAAGCGTTATGTACAAATCCACTCGGTTATTGCCGATATAGGTATTCGTCGTCGCAAAGCGTTCCAAGTTCACAATTATAAACGCTTGCACGCTTGCACCATGTTGCACAAGTGGGCGATGAACGAATATAACAAGATTTTACGCAATTTGCGTGCCGAGTGGGATAAGCTCCACGCTTAGGCGGTTTATGGGCTGTGGGACTCGCCCGTGAGAGTCCCGTTTTCAATGAGGTTCTATTATGGCTTCTATGGGCATTTTTACCGCTATGATGTATCGTGAGCACCTGCATGACGTGGTGCTTGCTAAAGCGAAGGAACTCAATCCGAACATGAGCGATGACGAGCTGAAAAAGGTCAGTGTTCCGCTCCCGAAGAGCGTGAGTTATATATTTAAGTCGTTCATGCACGGCAATAAAAAAATTGTCATTACCGCCATGACCGCCACCGATGAGAGCGGTGCTGATATGCCGTGCTTTATTTGGAATTGTGGCGAAACGAGCGGAAAAACTTCATTTGAAGAGCTGCCAAACCGCACCATGCACCGCATTTTAGACCTTTTAAACACGGAAAATAAAAAGGTCAATCCGACAGTCGCCATGCTAAACGAATTGTCAAGCGTGGACAAAGTTAAAATCTACGGAAATAGTTAAGGGCTAAATGCCCTTTTTCTTTTTTTATTTTCGCCCTAGATCCACCTCGCCCCACCGTGTTCCACGTGCTCCCGACCGATAGGGAGCCGGGGGAACATCGTGGATTCGGTTCAGCAAAAGGAGTGAACATGGTTGTATATCTTGACGAGAAAGTTTTTGACCAAATCAAATCTGACGGAGTTCTTACCGACTTATCGGGTAAATACGTCATTGCCCATAGAGGGCATGACAAAAGCGAGTCCACTACTGACCCAAAGCTCAACATCGGGCTATATATCAATGAGCTTGACGTTCGCTGTGCCGTTGGATTCGTGGTCACTGATAACGAGGGAGGGACTGACGGGGAGGACTCTACTGAGCTTGCCGCAGAACGTTGCGACTCGTTGGAAGACGCTATTCACGTCATGGTAAACGGAACTGACGGACGGAAAGAAGTCACGTTCTTTACTGAGCTTTGTGCGGACTACGGGAACGTCATTCTCGGGCTTGCACGTTGGGCTCACCCGTCACGCTTTGAGGACGGAGCTCGTTGGTTCTAGGGTTATGGGTGCTCATCTGAGCGCCAAAACCTTTCTTAAAAAATTAATTATACCACCGTGTTCCTGCCGGTGCCGGTTCCGGAGGCACCTGGGGGAACATCGTGGGAACGTTCAAACCTCAATAAGGAGTTTTTAAAAATGAAAAATCTTCCCATTATCATCGGCATCACGGCTATTTCTTGCATGGCTCATGACCTCCCCGTTTGCGAAGAGTTCGCGGGCGAGCCGCATATTCAATGCGTGGCGACCGATGAAGCGGCTGTCATCATTACGCGCTTTGATGACTCAACCCAATACGAATACTACACAAAGAGCGGTAAAAAGGGCTACATCTACCTAGATGGCGGAGTAGTGGCGAACACGTCAAAGCACCGCTTGCAAGTGGCTTCTATTCCGGCTGATGACGCGGACGAATACATCCGTGAAGTGTTTAACCTAGTCATGGATGACATCAATTGGCAACATAACTAAGAGCTTGCCGAATGAGCCACCGGAGGCTTCGGCTTCCGGTGGCACCTTACCGCCCGTCAATGCTTGTAGCCACCGTGTTCCACGTGCTCCCGTCCTTTAAGGAGCTGGGGGAACATCGTGGGAACGTTCAGAAAAAGGAGTGCTTATGACAAGCTTAACTGAAATTTTCGGTCGCATTATTGGCGATGAATTCGTGGGATATAAGGTCGCTGAATACTTGCGTGAAAATCCGCACGCAAAAGCGTCCGATTTGTGCAAGTTCAATAAGGTAGGAATTGCCACCGCCACCACGTTGCTCATGGTCATGGAATCCTCCGCTGAATATTTGGCGGGGACAAAAGAACTGTGCATAACTGACCCTGATACCATTGCCACCCGTTTGGCATGGCTAAAATGGGAGGAACAGGAAAACCTCGTGGTCATGACGTTGGACTCCGCAAACCACGTAATTGATACCCACGTGGTCACAAAAGGGCTTATCAATCAAACCCCATTCCATCCTCGTGAAGTCCTCCGCCATGCGATTCGTGATAATGCGGTATCTATCGTATTGGCTCATAACCACCCTAGCGGTTCAACTGAGCCATCGCCTGAGGATATTTCAATTACGAGGGTATTGGCTGCCGCATGCAAGATAATGCAAATTGCATTTTTAGACCATGTAATTATTTCAAAAAGCGGTTATTACTCAATTTGCAGAAATTATCCGGAAATTTTTGAAATGACTCTTGCAAAACATTAACTCCGCAATGAACCGCACTAGGGGAGTAATCCCCTAGTGTTTAAATTTTTTAAAATCCAGTATCCACCGCAACCACCGTGTTCCCATCGCTCCTGAAGTTTGTGGAGCTGGGGGAACATCGTGGTGGCACAACAATAGGAGGTTAAAATGAAGAAAATTTTATTTTTGGTTTCGGTAATTTCTACGGTCGCTTTTGCCGATGAAATATCTTGCGATGACATGCTCCGCAATGCCGATAGTGCAGGCGTAGCTATCATGCCCGCCACGTTCAACTCTATTCAGCGTGGCTCGTGGGTCTGCCATGAGGAAAATGGTTCTTACGTGGCGGTATCGCTCACTGAGCACCATATCCTCCGCATAGACGGCACGTCATCGGTTGACAGCTACGTTGAGCGTCTAGCTGATGGCGAGCGTGAGGTATCGGTGAGCATAGAGAACAACCGCAGGCGTATAGCGTTCCTCCCGTTCGGTCGCATAGACGAGCTGCAAAGCCCCTACCTGTAACCACCCGCACCCGCAAGGGTGCCTTTCCCCTTGCCCACAGGCGCCCGCGCCCACCGTGTTCCAAGTGCTCCCGATCTTTATGGAGCCGGGGGAACATCGTGGATTCGGTTCAACAAAAGGAGTCCAATTATGGCAGAATTTGAAAACGGCAGACTCGTTGATGAAGATGGCTTCAGCACCACGTTCCCGATGGATTTTTCCATCGCTGACAAGTTCGGCACTGACGCAATTCGTGATACCTACAATAGGGCTTTTAACGAGTGGAAAGGTCAATACAAGTATTTGACTCACCTCGTTATTACGCTCAATAACAAGATTTGGGAGTGGCACGGAAAGGGCAATATGCCCTATGCAAAGCTCTATGACGAGCTTTGGAGGCAAGCGGATAGTTACGCTTGCGATAACCTCAAGGGCGATGAGGCTGAATACTTCTACCGCACTACTGACTAGCACTAGGGGCGAAAGCCCCTTTTCCCTTTGTCCACAGGCGCCCGCGCCCACCGTGTTCCAAGTGCTCCCGACCGATAGGGAGCCGGGGGAACATCGTGGGAATGTTCAAAAAACGGTTCATCAAAAAGGAGTCCTATTATGGAACAGATTGAAAAGATTGACCTCAACTTCTTGTCCTCCGCTATCAAGTGGCTCAACGAGCACAAGTGCGGGTGCTACTTCAAAAAGGTTGCTGAAACTGAAGGTGGCACGGGGCTTTTCATCGTCATCGGATGGGGTGACGGCTATGAAGAGGCTGAACCGAACACGCCCAATGCGGACGGAACGTACCGCATTTGCGGTAAGATTGCCTATCAGCACTCAGACAACATAATGCAATGCGACTATAGCGTGGATTGGCTCATGCCCTACAATAAGGAAACGGGGGAGGTTGATGATACCGATGGGATGGTCGAGGCACGCCAATTTGACGTTGATTGGCTCAACAAGAATGCCGAACGTGTTTGGAACGAGTGGAAAGACAAACTAGACTCCCTGAGCTAGTACTAGGGGCGAAAGCCCCTTTTTAAATTTTAAAATTTGACAACGCGCCCACCGTGTTCCATCGGTGCCCGGTATCATGGCACCTGGGGGAACATCGTGGCTTCGGTTCAACAAAAGGAGTCCAATTATGGCAAAGCTTTCTATGGTTCAGCAATTCAAGAACACTATCAACTCTATCGCTCCCGTCAAGAGCATTGGCAAGATTAAGCGTTCCACAAACAAGCGTGGCAACATGGAATATGACGCTGAAGTCATCTTTGCCGGTCATGAGGGCAACGCTTTCAACGTTTCATGGGATACAAAAGCCGATGACTATTTAGTCTATCGCTCCCGTATTTACCATCATGATGGCTTTACAAGCCATAGAACGGAAGTATTCAGCCCTGAGTACCATCGCTTTGGAACGCTTGCTATGGTTACTGAGTTCATCAAAGCAACGTGGGACAATAGCGAAAGCGAGTGGTAACACTATGGGGCGCAAGCCCCTTTTCCCTTTGCCCATGTAACCCACCGCCCACCGTGTTCCAAGTGCTCCCGATCAATAGGGGAGCTGGGGGAACATCGTGGGAATGTTCAAAACAAGAAACCTCAAAAACAGGAGTCCTAATATGGCTAATAAGAAGACCACCACCGCTATTGAATTTGATTGTCTTGCCGTGACGAACGTCCAAGTATTCCCCTTTAAAGAGGGTGCAAGTTTGGGTCATATGAAAGGCATGGCGACAATCGTCTTGAATGACCAAATCCAAATCCGTGGGCTCCGTATCATGGAGGGCGAAAACGGCATGTTTGTCGGGTACCCGATTGATACGTTCTATAAGGGTGAGGACTATCGCACGGTCTGCTTGCCGATTACCCGCCAATTGCGTGAACATATCGAGAATTGCGTGCTTGAAAAGTACCATGCATTGATGGACGATGAAATGACTCCGAAACAGTGGCTCGTGGAATACAAGAGCACGGGGTGCATTGAAGTGAAAGGCGAACTCAATATCATGGCTCTTGCTGCAGATACCGCCCGAGATGAAGCTTGCCGACAACTTGCAATAAAGTTTGGCGAACGTTCGCTGAATGAAATTGAAATCACGTCTGTTGTGCAGAAAGAATAAAATTAAGGGGATTTTCCCCTTTTATCTTTCCACAATTTTAAATTTCAACTTTTAACTAACGGAGGCAAAATGAGACGTTTGGTCGGCTATCATGGTTAATTAACTAGCAACTAGTGCTCTAAGGAGCACTAATTTTTTTATTTTTGAAACTCAGCTCGTCCACCGTGTTCCAAGTGCTCCCGATCAATATGGAGCCGGGGGAACATCGTGGGAATGTTCAGCAAAAGGAGTCCGTTATGGCGATTGAAAATATTGAAACAGCCCGTGCAATGCGTCTTGAAAAGCTCAACAAAATTTTGGACGCAAATGCTGCCCGCAATAAGGCGATTGAAAAGGCAAAGGAAGAGGAACGAGTCAAGTGCGTTGAGATTCTCAAAGAATATGCGAAACGTGGCAATGAATTGAACAATTTGGCAAACGCTTTCTTTGCGGCAAGCTCGGTGGACTCGTGCGACTTCTGTGTAAATATATCGTTTGGCAAAATCTATCGTCCTCCTATGTTGAAGGTCATTATGGCTTCTTCCGATTCAAGCGGTAATTCTAGCTTGCTTTTGAAGGATAACGCATGGTGGTATCACTATTATAACGAGAATGATATAAAGTGCGATGTTGATATGCTCACCTATGGCATGGCTGTGCCGATTGCATTGGGCATGATTGCGTTTGAGGAAAAACTCAACAATGCGATAGATAGCTTGTAATAACTAGTGCTCGCAAGAGCACCTGTTTTTAATTTTGAAAATCAGCTCGTCCACCGTGTTCCTGAAGTCCCTATAATCGGGGGACTTGGGGGAACATCGTGGGAATGTTCAGCAAAAGGAGTCAGCATGGGCAACAATGAAATGAGAGCTTACGAGAACGTGGCTCAGATTGAAAAGCTACCTTACGATACACTGCACGCTCTTTTCCCTAGCGTTCAGTATAGGGTGATGGGTCAGAAGTGGTTTCGCAAGTTCCTCGGTCACCGCACCAATGAAATCACGGGCGAGGAAGAAACATATGCGGCAGGCGAGTGGCGGTCTGTTTCCGATGACCGCAAGTTTGATACTCCGCAGATGGCTTATGAATACGCCCGCATGAACTATACGAAAGGTCATTATAAGGTCTATGCGTACGTTCCTGAATTGCATAGCGCACCGCAAATCATCAATGAATAGGACAAGATAACTGCTCAGCCGAGCAGTATCTTTCCTCCACCGGCAACCGCGCCCACCGTGTTCCCGATGTCCCTGCTATAGGGGGGACTTGGGGGAACATCGTGGGAACGTTCAACAAAAGGAGCTAGAACATGGCAAAAATTTTTGAAAATCAGACCACAACTTCCGAACACGCAACCGATGAACTTTCCGTTTGCATTGCCGTAAGCTTGCAGATGGACAAGGAAACGTTGGAAAAAGATTTTAAAAATTGGGGATTTATCTACCTTGACGAAGATGGGAAACCGATTTATGACAATAAGGTAGAACCGCCTTTCATGGACTCCAAAAAGGCCCAACAGATAATCTATGACCTTGACTTGCCGTGCTTGGAAAAGGCGGTCGCGGAACGTTACGCGGGCAAGGTCAAGGTAGATGACGTGTTCATGACCACCGAGCTGAACTAGTCCGCGCTCCCCGCGTGGGGAACGCGGGCCTCCCCTTTGCCTACCGTGCCTCCGGTGCTCCCTGCATCGGGGGCTTTGGGGGTATATCGTGTGTTCAGTCATTCAGCAAAGGAGTAACAACATGACGAACACGAAGAAAAATATTAACGAATTCAACTATGGCGATGTTCACGTCAAATATGACATGGACGCTCTCAACAGGGCAATAGACGGGCTTAAATTTGACGATGATGGGGAATGCTTTGCAAGCGGTCTGTTGCTTGACGATGGCGAAACCTCGGATTGCAGAATATGCGTCCACAATACGGACGATTGGGAGGATTGGGGCGATGACGTGCTCCATATTTCCGCAAACGAAATTGCGAGCCATGTTATCCCCGATGGCGATGACGAGTTCATCATCACGAGTATTGGCGGTTACGAGGCTGAAATCAGCGACCCAAAGCCTACCAAAAAGACCTTCAAGACTATTCCGCTATGGGTGCGTGCGGGAATGACTTGGAACGTCACTCCCAAAGACTTGAAAATCCTTTTGGGCAAAGACTATAAAGCCAAAGTAAAATTATTTGAAAATGCAGTTAAAAGCGGCAAAGCGGTGCTTGACGGGGAAACATATATCCCTGAAACAATTTTTGACGATATGGACGAGGATGACCCGCTGAACGTGCATCTGACCGATTATGAACGCAAACAACTTGGCGAAATGTCTTGGGACGTTTAACACAAGGGCGAAAGCCCTTTTTATTTTTCAGTTTCCCCCTATGCCCACCGTGTTCCACCGGTGACCGGATCTCGGTGGACTTGGGGGAACATCGTGGGAACGTTCAACAAAAGGAGCTATCATGAACGCAAAGCAAAAGAGAATTATCGCAAAGCACGTTGCCGATATAAAGAAGTCCAAGCATTATGAAATGAAGTGCGCCTCCAACGAAGAGGCTGAAAGATTGTGCTATCATATTGCCGATGGCATGGGTGCAACAGTTGATTGCGAAGTAGATGGCGACATGCTATACTTCCGCAATGACCCGCTTGCATGCTCGTTTGACGAAGCCGTATCTACCGATTTTGCCGAAGTGGTGGCGGATTGGGAGGACTTCAAGGGCAAGGTTCAACTCAAAGGAGTCTAATCATGAGTCAATACACGCCAATTAAGGACTACAACATGCACGTTGAAAAGCTCAGCTATACTAAGCACGGCAACTATGCCTGCCCTACGTGCGGAGCTGAGCTGACCCATTCCGACAGCCTTGAAGATTCCGAGGGATACCGAATAGAGTGGTGGTGTCCAAAGTGCCACAAGCCCGTTACGCAATTGTTTGAAATGGTGCCGAAGGGATTTTTTTATTCCCGTCCCATCATCAGGACGCTAGACCCGAAAACGAGCACCATTGCTGACTTGCAGGAGTTCTTGCGACAAGCCGGTAAATTGGCTTCCGCCGATACTCCGAAGGAAAACGACCTCATCAGCGAGAGCATGGACGGATATGCGACCTCGTTTCTGTCCGAGCTGGTTGATAAAGCGGTTGAACTGAGCACGAAGTTTAAATAGCTCCCCTAATTGTCACAAAAGGCACCTGCTTTTTGTGACAAAAAATTTTAATTTTGATCCTGCGCCCCACCGTGTTCCATAGGCGCCCGGCAATCAGGCGCCTGGGGGAACATCGTGGGAACGTTCAACAAAAGGAGTTGCAACATGGAAGTCAAAAGAGAAGAATTTTTCAAGAAGTGCAAAGATGACGTTACCCGCCTGCTCAACATGATAAAAGAGGCGGGCGATGTATACGTGTCCAATGACATAGTGGGCGTAGTGAAGCTCAAAGAGCGTAGCTACCCTGTCTACCTGTATAACGTGGGCAAGAAGGAGCTGAAAGTGTCCAAGAAGCTCCATGAATACCTCGTGTCCAACGGGGCATTGGAACGGGAGGAAGTCCATGAAGCGCAATAGACCGCCCGTACGCCACTCCCCGCCCGTTGTCAAGGGCATCTACTCGGTCTCGCCCAATTGGGTGGACGTGTTGCTTGCCGACCTCGCCTACCTGTGGCGGTGCGTGTTCAAGTAGCCACCGTATCCCTAGTGTCCCCTTTCTAGGGGGACTTGGGGGGACATCGTGGGAACGTTCAACAAAAGGAGTTGCAATATGGCAAAAATTCAGATGTATCAGCAAAGAAACCACAATGATGGACGCTATGTCGGCTTGACGCTTGCACAGGTGGCAAAGGCCATGTGGGCTGCATGGAAAAAGACCGACAAAGACCACAACAGCAAGGTGCTCGTGGACTTCGCAAGCAATACCGATGACAAGTTTGAGGTGTCCATGCATCATGGGCTCCTGTTGCAGTCGCCCTTTGACTCCCTCATGCTAGTTACCGGCGGATATGGCGGTTATGACTTCGGCGCGGTGGAGCTGAATGATGCAGAGGACAATCTAGGCTATGGCTTTGAATGGCAAGAGGACTACCCGAACATGACCCGACCCGAAGCAGTCCTGTGCAAGAGCCTTGAAGGGCTTATTTGGGACGAGTGGAAGGACGAAAACGGCCTCCTGTGGTGCGAAGTTAAGGAATGTATCCTCGACTTCTGCAATTCGCTCCCAGCCGATGAAGTAGACATTATTTCTGTCACTACGAACTCCTGATGAACAACCGCTAGGGGAGCAATCCCCTAGCACAATTTTTATTTTTCAATTTTGCCCATTGCCCACCGTGTCCCATAGGCGCCCGGCAATCAGGCGACTGGGGGGACATCGTGGGAACGTTCAACCGATGGAGGCAATATGGACGCTTACGAAAAGTCTAATTCAATCTTGGAAGTCGCTCACGGAAAGTTCACTACAAAGACCTATAGTGACCTGCTTGCCGATGGCGACCGAGAACAGAAGTCGCAGGCTCTCGTAGACTACCTGTGCGATACGTTCAAGATACCGCACGTCCGTGTCTACGTGGCGGACAAGCCGCGCAGGGTAAGCGGTCGCAAGACCACCCACGGCTTCATCAGCGTTTCGGGATATGGCGACCGCAACGTGAGCAAGTACATCAACATCTACAACTATACTGCAAAGACCCATAAGGTGGTGGCGATTAAGACCTTCGCAGGCACGCTCTTGCACGAGTTCATGCACCACTATGACCTGCACTACCTGCACCTAGAAAAGACCCTGCACACCGCAGGATTCTACACCCGCATTTCTGACTTGCAGAAAAAGCTTGCATAATAAATCGGTGCTCACATGAGCACCACAATTTTAAATTTCAAAATCCTCGCCCCACCGTGTCCCATGGGCGCCCGGCCTTCAGGCGCCTGGGGGGACATCGTGGAAATGTTCAACGAAAGGAGACGGCAACATGGAACTCAACAACTTGGAACTCAAAAACACGATTCGTGAAAGATATAACGTTATTCATGGCGTTAGCCATGCGCCCTTTGGCGAAGTGGACAACTTTGTCATGAATAGCGGTGAAAAGTGGGAATATGATGCCATAACTGACCGCTTGCAGAAGTGGGTCGCCAATTTGGACGGGACTACTACCGATGTGGTCATTTCCTATGAACTCAACATGTTCAACTATACCGAGGATTCGGAAGTCACGCTTGAACTCAACGCAACTTGTGGCGGTCGCCTTATGTTGCTCTCTACAACTGAGTTCAACATGAAAGAGAAGTCCTCGCTGAAAGAGGCGATAGACCGCCTCTACCGCAGGGCTTATGCGGTTGCTGAGGGTGTAAAGGGGGACTGATATGGGGTGCTTGGCTCGTTTGCTGATGGGTATAGGTGCGGTGGTCATTTTTGCCGTCCTATACACTATCCACCCGTTTTGGGCAGGGTGCTTTTTAATTTTCCTATTCGGTGTTGCGGTCGGCACGTCCAAATAGGGCAAAAATAAATTTTAACTAAAGGAGACAGAATCATGGCAAATTTCAACAAGCTTTCCGCTGATAGCAAGCGCATTATCGGTTATATTCAAACCTTTGTCGGCTCTCAGGGCCTTTACGGGAGACTCATGAACGACCTCCGCCACGCTGAAACCGAAAATGCCGAAGAGTTTCTCTCGCAATACCATCACTGCACTGACTGCATATCTTTCGTGATGGAATACGAAGGGGGTTAAGACTAGTGCTCGCAAGAGCACTTTTTATTTTTCAATTTTCCCCATAGACCCACCGTGTTCCATTGCTGACCCGATCATGAGGGTCCTGGGGGAACATCGTGGGAACGTTCAACAAAAGGAAACAAACAATTCATCAAAAAGGAGTCAGGCATGACTAGTTTCAACATCATTGGCATCAACCTCAACACCGAACGTACGCTCTTCCGCAAGGTCGGAGACCAGTTCTATACCGTAACCGACATCGGCTTTCATCTCAGCAAGCACGGTGCCGACGTGAAACTCCTCTACAAGGTGGGAGGGGAACTCTATGACACTCTCTACGTTCAGAATGGCGAAGTCATGGAGAAGGCACCGAAAGACCTGAACTACTCGCTCAACACGGATGTGGGCAATGGCTATAATGACTGCACCGAAGTACGCTGTTTCTCGCGTGATGACAAGAGCGAACAGCAGGACATCGTGTTCTCGTCATGGGTGGCCAAGGGCAACGTGGAACAGCGTTACTACGTGCTCCCTGATGGCGAATATGACTGCGGGCTTCGCCACAAGTCTTGGCTCATGCTTGACTTGAACCTTAAAGGCGAAGAAGTCGGCTTTTCCGAAAAGAGCATCGCAGAAATTTTCAATTCTTACGGAGTTGACGGCAAACAGCATCAGCCCAAGGTGGACAAGTTCTGCCCGTCCAAGGACAAGCAGGAAATCGGCCTTACCGCTATCCATAATCTTTTTAAAACGTTGAAGGATAACGGCCTCCGCCTCGTCTTTGATGACGCAGAAGACCGCCTCGGCATCATCAATGACGTTGACGTTAAGGGCTGTGACGCTTACGATGACGATGCGGTTCCTCACGATCTCGTTGTCCCCACGTTCCCCAATGCACAGCCGCTGTTCGTGAGCGAAGGTTGGAGCTTTACTGACAAGCAGGTATAACCGCAGGGCCGAAAGGCCCTTTTTATTTTTTATTCCAGGGGCATCATGCCCACCGTGTTCCATTACTGACCCGATCGTAAGGGTCCTGGGGGAACATCGTGGGAACGTTCAAAATTCAACATAAGGAGACAATAAAAATGGCACAATCCCTTTACATGATTGACTTCAACGGCCACAAGTACACCGATTTCTACGTCAAGAACGGCAAGCGTTTCAAGAAGGCGACTGACATCGGAGTCAAGGTATTTGTTGACGAAGGCACCATCGCCTTGAAATATAAGGTTGATGGCAAGGTCTACGATAAGCTCTTCGTCAAGGCCGATAACGGCAAGCGCATGGTTGACGCGTCCGAATTGGGCTACGTTTCCGACTTCTACCTCTTTACCAAGTTGACCTGCAAGATTACGGGCGAGACTGTGGACGTGAGATTTGAAAAGGCGGAAAGGTTCTACTTTGACCGATACATTGCCGAAGGCAACATCAGGTGCAGTGAATACTGCCTTGACGATGGCGAATATGATGCCACGGTTAAAGATGCCCGCATCTATCTTGACCTTAATCTTGTCATGGAGGAGGACGGATACAAGTATGAATGCGATGCCGCATTTTTTAATGAATTTGACGAAGATGGCAAGCCTGTCCTTTCCGATTCAGATAAGGTCTGCCCGTCCGATGACCAACGCAAAATCGGTTTGGACGCAATCCGCACCATGCTTGACACGCTTAAACAGAACGGCCTTTCGCTCGTAATTGATAACGAGAACGCAAGATTGTGCATTGCAAAGAGCCACGACTACATCTATGTTGACGATGAGTCCGATGGCGCTATTCCTAGCTACATTGCGTTCCCGTCCATCGCACCGGAAACGGCTTATTACTTGTCCGGTTGCACCACGCTGAGACTGAACGACAAGTAACCGCAGGGCCGAAAGGCCCTTTTCCTTTTACCGCAGGTTGCCCATGCCCACCGTGTTCCATAGGCGCCCGGACTATAGGGGCCTGGGGGAACATCGTGGGAACGTTCAACAAAGCAAAGGAGTCCAATTATGGAACACAATATTTTCGGCATTGCATTTAACCATGAACCGCAGAAAGTGGGCGACCTCTTTGATGGTCTCTGCGACAACGAAGAGGAAGTTGTCTATGAAAGCAAGAAAACCTATCAGCACCGCGAGGAAGGACTCAACTTTGACTACAAATATGTAATCAAGGCCGAGAACCTTGAATACTTCACGGGCGATTCTGCCGATAAGGACATGTGGAGCGTAGAACTCATGCTCGTTCCCACCATCGACAGCATCCTCCCCA
>Ga0265301_10000318_pt1 | contig 73557 bp, 111 predicted proteins | sample AusTroGonzalo_MG_2_FD_193488 | JGI IMG/M metagenome (GOLD analysis project Ga0265301, IMG submission 193488) | Bovine rumen microbial communities from tropical cattle in Woodstock, Queensland, Australia - Gonzalo_04 | ecosystem: Host-associated > Mammals > Digestive system > Stomach > Rumen ... | reverse complement strand
CGGCGATGGACTTGGCGTTCTTGGGCGACTTGCGCTTCAAAAGGTCGGCTGCCTTCATGACGGCGTATTCGAGCGATGGAAAGTAGTACTTCCCCACCCACGACTCGTCATCGCCGCGTTTCTTCCTGTACTGGACCTGCCAATCGGTGTCCTCTCCCGAGATTCGGAAGGGAGCGCCTTCGATTTCGATAATCATTCTTCTGTCCTTTGGTTGATTTTTCTCGTTTAAGGTGTGTCACGGCGGTGCAGAGACGCGATAGCGCTCAAACCCTAGTCAGTACCCATCTGAGCGATTAACGCGCCTTGTGCACCTCACTCAAGCGCGTCAACGTCGTCGAAGTCGCGCGCTGCCACCCTCGTCCACCGCTCCCCGTCCACCTTTACGGCGACGACGGAGTCTTCGGCCTTCGATGCGAACGTGTAGCTGCGCTCCCCGGACAGCTTCATGCCGATCTGCACGGTGTGGGACGTCTCGCCGTCCTCCACGACGACCTTCGCCCCGGTCGGGAGCTGCTTCACCACGACGCCCTTCCACCTCGGCTTGCGGTCCCACGAGCTATTCATCGGCGTCCACCTTCTCGAAGCGCATGCCGCGCCACTCGATGGCGCCGACCAGGTCGGAGCAGCTCTGCGGTATGACGCCGAGGTCGGGGGCCTCCAGGGTCCACGGCGGTTGGCCGAGCTGCTTGACCGACTGGTGCTTCGGGACGTACAGCACCGAGCCGTCCTCCCTGACCACCGGGTCGAAGAACTTCTTCAGGTAGAAGGGGCGGTCGGGCTTCTCCGGCACGTCCCGCCCGCCGTTCCTGCAAGAGCTCATCTCTAGAGCCCCTTCCCCAGCGAGTCCAGGCAGAACTTCAGTCCGTGGAGTTCGGGGGCGCGCTCCTTCATCTCGTCGTTGTAAGACCCGGTGTTGCCCATGAGCTTCTTCGCGCAGCAGAGCAGGAAGCCCTCGCGCTTGTCGTAGACGTCCCCGTCGTGGCACTTGACGACCGTCTTCGTTCCGTCGTCCCAAACGATGACGGTCGCCGGGTCGTTGTAGACGACGTGCTTGGGTTTCAACGGGAAGTTGAGCTTGACGATGCTTAGACCGACGGTCCCGTCGATATGTAGCGAGTTGCCGTTTTCCATGTTGTCTCCTTCTTGACAATGGGAATCCGCACGGACGCGATGGCCGTCCGCTGCGGTTGTTTGTATTGCTTGAGTTGTTGGGTTTGCGCCCCGCCTGCCGCTAGGTCAGGACGGAGATGACTGCATCGTTGTAGAAGTCGCGTGGCGACATGCCGTCCGGGACGTCGGCGAACCACACGCACTCGTCGTCGGCGCTCGGCTTGAACCCGCACCCGACCGTTCCGTCCGGATACACGATCCCGCCGTCGCACTCCCCTCCAGTGAAAGGGCACTGCTCCGTGTCCATCGGTTCCCTCCTTCGCCTGTTACGGTGTTACAGATTCACGCGCGTATACTTACCCCCCTTTATTATTATTTTCTTGCTTTTTAAAAGAATGTTACGCACATCTGTAACGCTGTAACACAAGGCTACCATCTGCTAAAACTCCGTTACAGAGCATCTGTAACAGTTACGGTTCATCTGTAACATTTTGCCAATTCATCTGTAACACTGTAACGATCTGTAACGCTTTTCACCGCTCCGAGTAGACGCGCATCGGCCTTCCGTCGCGGCGTTCCACGACCGTCTTGAAATTCAGCTTGTCGGCCACCTCCCGACCGAACGATGGCTTCCCGTATGGGTTCTTCACGCCGCTCTTGTCGCACCAGGTTTTGTACCTTTCGTACGCGTACGACGTCTCCCATCCGATCAGGTCATCCCGAACCATGTCGTTGTCTTCCAGCCACTGGAGCAGTGAGCAGTTGTCTACTTTTATTTCGTGGACAATGTTCTCGCTGTCGGAGTTGGGTGTGGGGCGGCGGTTCTCTATGACCCGCCTCAATCCCAAGACTCCTCTGGATATCGCCGCCTGCACGGCTGTCTCCTCTGCGAGCTTCTTCGAGATGTCCGGGTCGAAGTCGGGGTCTTTCGGCGAGAACTTGGCGTTGAACCGTATCGGGAACAGGCGCCTCATGACGCCCTCGCTGTCGTCTCCGAGCTTCGGGAACCTGTTCGCGCTGAACACCAGCGTGCAGTACGGCACGAACGTTAATCCTTTCGTGCCCTTGACGTCGGTGTACACGTCCTCGCCCGTGATTATCTTCTTGACGAGCGCCAGGTCGTTGCCCTTGACGAACTCGTTTCCGATGTCGTCTCCGAGGTTGGCGAGTTTCCCCATGAGCTGCAACGCCTGGAACCTTTTCGCGATTATCCCGAGGTCGAGAGACGAGTAGTTTTCCTTTCCCAGGATATTCGCGAGCATGCGTATGTACGTGCTCTTACCGTTGCTTGCGTTGTCGCCCTGTTTTCCGAGCAGAATCGCGCTGTACCCGTATTTGCTGTCCCTGAGCATGCACAACCCCATGAACTCACAAAGGTTGTGCTCTATGAATGGGTCGTTGCACGAGATCCTTGCAAGCGTCTTGTCCATGACGTCGGACCTCGCATCTTCGTCGAAATCATGAGGTATTACATTCGGTATCCGCAGTTCAGGGGTTAAGCTCATCAGGTCCATCGTCTCTACGTCGAGGACACCGTTTGTGAACGCTATGAACTTTGACGGCGCGGCACTTTCGTTCGGCATCATTATCCGCAAGTAGTCTCGTACCTCGTTGCGGTTTTTCTGGGTTGCGTTCGGCCTTATGGATATGACGGCCCTTTCTATTGCATCCCATCCGATGCGGTACCGCATGCCATCGTACACAGCGGGCGCGCCGTCGAGATAGCATGCGCCGTATTTTCCAAGCAGCTCTTGCGCCACCGTGACGTGGTTGAACCTCTGCATGGCCGTTTCGCCGCTTTGATTGTCGAGCTCCCCTCTGTAGTATTCTTCGGATTTTCCCCTTGGCAACTTCAAGGCCGACTTGATAATCTTTCGAACCTCGTTGTCTGGAAGCGGGTTGTCGAAGCTTTTGTTGTACGCCATGATGCTGCTCTCGACGGCGTTGTCGGGCCACGATTGCGACATGAACGAGCACGCCATCTTGAACAGCTGGTTGTTGCGCCCCCCTTCGTTGAAGGTGGACGCATCCACTTTCTTGGTCGCGCTGTTCGTGCCGCTCCCGCCGTTTTCAGGCGACTGGACGTATTTTACGAGCTCGTACACGAGGTCGTTCGCGTCCGCTATCTCCGTTTCGTTTGGGTCGAACTCCCATACGTACTCGGTGTTCGTGTCGGGATGCACCGATGGCGGCAGCATCACGTACGAACCGTCACCACGTATATCTATGCCGAGCTCGTCGTTTGTGCTCGGGCGGATTTCCCTGTCTACGCGGTAGTAGTAATGGTACCCGCCCGTCGGAGTGCAGCACGTTACCGTTTCAGGAAGGTCGCCGTGTTCGAGTTCCCAGTCGCGCAGCGATCCGGACCCGTCCTTCCCGTTTTTGTTGTCAACGTCTATAACGACGACATTGCCCGAAGGCGCCCCGCATGAAAGCGCTATGTTCGAGTTGGGCTTTATGCTGAACAACGAGATTACTTCGAGCGGATTGCTCGTTGCGTCGTAGAAGCCGTGCGACCCGCTATACGGGTCCTTCTCGCCGTATGGCGTCACGAACACTGCGAAACCGTGTTTTTCCGCGTAGCTTACCGCGGCTTCGCGCATCTTGCTACCAGCCACGCTCCCACCCCGCAGCCTCGAAAACATTCTCGTGGTCTTCCTGCCACTTCCAAAGATGGTTCATGTCGCAGTTGCTTTCATCGTGTTCTTTGTTCGGGCACGCCTCGACGAACCAATCGGAGGGCGAGAAGTGGGCCTTCTTGCATTTCTCGCACACGCTGAGATACCCCTTGTTTTCCACGATCTCGCCATTCGGGTTGTAACCGTTGTCGACGTCGTTGAAGAAGTCGTATATTGTCATAGACCCATCAGGGCCTCCGACAACGACCCTTTTCATTTCCATCACGAGCAGCTTGATCTTGCGCAGGCTTTCCTCGTCGAGTACGCCCTTTACCTCGAAATAAGTGTCGATTTCGGGCATGTAGAAATCAGGGCAGTAGCATGTCCCGTCGTCGAACCTGAATCCGTGGCCTTCGTATTCCCACACGATGCCGAGGCGGTCGAATGCTTGGGCGTACTTCGCTTCGAGCTTGCTACGGAACTCGATTCCGTGATACGTCGTCGGTATCGCTTTCAGCCTTTGTGTCATGCTTCACCCCCAATAGCTCGCATATCCTCTTTGCGCTGTTTTCCGGTCGCACGAACTCGAAGCGCACCGAGTAGCGCGACTCCATGGTCTTCATCTGCTTCGCGAGCATCTCGCCCTGGACGGGGTGCTTCGTACCGTGGCGCTGGCATACGCCGTCGTCGCGCGGGTTGCACAGCCCACCGTGCCTGTAGGTGCATTTCAGACAGTGCGTGTTGCACCACTTGCGGACGTCCTCAAGGCATTCGGCCTCGTTCGTCTCGACGAGCACGACGAGCAGGAAGCCCGCGTCGTTCGCGCGCTCGACCTCGCGCCTGAAGCGGTTGTGCTCCCTGCTGAGGTTTCCGGCTATTTCGGCAAGGCCCTGCTTCGTGTCGACGCTGACGTTTGACCCGTCGATCTGGTAGTCTCCGAAATCGAGCTTCTTGAGCACGGTGGGAACCCCGTGGGACTCCCACCACTCTTCCTTGACGGCGTGCTTCCCGTGATGCTGGCGCGTGTCCTTCCAAATGACAGCGCCCATGGCTTACACGTTCAGTGTTGCGCCGTACGTTGCGGGGGCCTGCTGGCCGCCGCCCTTCGCCTTGCCGCGGTTGTCCACCACCTGCGGGGCGGGTATCTCGCCGTTGCGCACCATCTCGGGGGTGAGCCATGCGCCGACGCTGAGCTTCCAGCGGTCATATCCGTTGTCGTTCAAGTCCACCTCGCCGTTGAGCACGGCCCAGAACTTCTTCCCGACGAACATGTCCCAGCGGTCGGCCTCGAATGCGGCCAGCGCGTCGAATTTTCCAGGGTTGCAGGCGTTGAGCACGTTGATGTTGTGCTTGAAGTACTCAAGCTTCTTCCAGCTGAGGTAGCAGCTGTGCATGAAGTCCTTGTCGACCAGCGGCGAGCCGTCCCAGCCGACGAAGTACGCGTCGGTGTACTTCTTCTCGAACGGCCCGGACGCGACGTCCCAGATAAGCCTGACGCATTGCTTCTTCATGCCGTCGGTGTGGCCCTGCTGGGTGTCCCATTCGGTGCGGACAGCCTGGATGTACAGCTCGTACACACCAGGCTCCATCTGCTCGAATCCGCCACCACCGCCTACCTTCGCCTCGGTGTTTGCAAGTGCGTTCCTGTCGATTTGCGGCATTTTGTTCTCCTGTTCTAGTAGGTTTCTGCCAGCTTGTTCTCGAACACCCCGACGAATTCGTGTGGGTACTCGAATTTTCCGTACCTTATGAGCGAGAGGGCCAGTGCGGCTCCTTCATACTGCTCGTAGCCCATGACGCCTTCTTCCCTCAGCGCCTCGGCCGCCTCGCTCAACAGCTTGATGCAGCCATCAAGTTCTTCGATGCCGACCCTTTTCGTCGGCCTGTAGTCGTTCACGAACATTAGCGGTCCCTCTTCCAGTCGTAATCCGGCTCGGGCGGTGACGAGACCTCGTCCCAATCGATGCCCTCGCCGCAGTTCCCGCAGAACCTCTGCTCGAACGGCCAGTCGATTTCGACGCAGCAGTTGCCGCAGAGCCAGCTCGTCTTGAACTTCTCGGGAGGGAACTTGTCAGCAGACGCAGTCATCGCCAACACCTCCCCTACCCTGTCGCGAGCTCGTTCAGCCGATACGCCTCGCGGATGCGGCTGTCCACCATCTTGAGGTCATTGTCGATGAACTCGTCGTTGAAGAGCCCAGGTGGACATTTCGCCGGGTTCGCGTTGTTCGTGTGGAAGCCGTAGCGGTCGCCTTCCTTGACGCTCTGGAAAGTGCAGGTTACCAGGCCGCGGATCATCAGCTTCTCGTTGAGCAGCTTGCCCACGGTCTTGATATCGATCGTGCCGTCGTCGAGCCTGTCCTCGTGGAACATGAAGTACACGATGCGGCTCACGTCGCCGTCCTCGATGACCGTTTGGAAGAGGTTCCACATGCGGGCGGCTACGTCCGTGTATACCTGGTACTTGTTGTCGTACGCCTCTGGACCAGTGGACCAGCGCACCCACGCCTCGGAAATGAGGAAGCCGGCATCGTCCACCACGACAGAACGTTTCTCGTGGTGGTTGACGAGCCAGCTTTGCACTATGTCGACTCGCAGCGGCTTGTAGCCGTTTTCGCGCTCAAGCCGCATCGCGAGCGACGGTATGTTGATAGTTTCGAGCTGCCTGTCGAAGAAAGGCAGGATTTTCCCCTGGGTGTTGAGCACCGCCACGTCGCCCTCGTCGAAGTTGCGCATCGAGTACGACTTGCCGGTGCCGGAGTTGCCAAGGATTACAATTGGTATGGAGATAAGCCATCGCCCCCTTCTGTTTCTACTCGTCTTTCCGCGCTCGGCGCTCGTACTTGCAGCTCGCGAGCCGCGATTTGTACGACGACTTGTAGCCCGTCGGGAACTCGCCCTCTTCGAGCAGTTCCTCGCAAAGCGTCACGAGCTTGTTGGCGCGGTCGCGCTCGTCCTGCTCGTAGAGCGCCGCAAGGCGCGCCTTGGCAGCCTCGCGCCGCGCCGTCTCCTCGGCGTCGGCGACCCTGTCGTTCATCGGGTGGAACGTGAAGCGCTCGACGTTCTGGGTGTCGAGCATGTAGCAGAAGCACCCGAGCCTGTCGGACAGGCCGACGTGGGCGAGCCGCTGCCGGCCGTCCTCGTAAACGAGCGTCTTCGACGGCGGCTTGCCGTCGCGCCACTTAGGCATTTGGACCACTGTCCTCGGATGTTCCGAGAATCTTATCGATGAGCTTGTCCATCGACGCGTTCACGGCGTCGTCGCCTTTCTTGACGACGTCGTAGAACATCGAGATGCCCGTGACCTCCTGCTCAAGCACCGAGACGAGTGCGGCGACCTTCGCCAGCGGTGTCATGTCGATTGTCGAGAGGTCGAAAGTTATGCGGCGGTTAAGCTCCTTGATCTGCTTCTTCTCCGCCTCGTCGAAGAAAATGTCTACCATCCGAAAATCACGCTCCCTAAGCTCATGGCGACAAACATCAGAACGAGCGCGATCCCTGCCCAGCGCGTACCGCGCTCCCAGTTTTCGGCTTGTGATATAATCGTCTCGTTCTTGCGGTTTACGCCGTATTGTTCCTTGACGCCGTTGCAGTTGCCGATGCGCGGCGTCTTCTCTTTCTTAGCCATTCTTCGCGTTCCTATCGCGGTATAGGACGCTGTTGCGTTTGACCCACTCGGCCATCTCGGAGCAGAGGACCTGCCCGTAGCGGGCGCCCTCCCCCACGAACCGCAACGGCAGTGGGTCTTCCTCGCGCCGTGCCAGCTCGTAGAGCCGGTCGACGCTTATATGCCCTTCCCTTGCGAGTTCGGGCACTGTAGTCCAAAACACATGGACCCCCTTTCGCTTGACTTGGCACCCGTCCGGCTGGGCGCAGCCGCCGCCCTTGCCCGTCCGTAGGAGGCGTGAAGAAGCGTGCGTAAGAAAGCGCATCCCCAGACCGAGGGTCGGCACGCGTGGAAAGGAGTGAGGTGGTCACGCGCAATCGTGCGCCCAATCGGCCGGGTGCCATCGTTTTCAAGCCAGTGCTACGCATAGCCATGTCCACCTAATGTTTATTTGGGATGGTCGGATGGTGGCGACCACGGCGTTTTCAAGGTTCTGCACCGCTAGGGCGCTATCGGAGGGCCAGCCGAGTTCTCATGGCTCCCCGATAGCGCCCGCTGCCAAGAGAGGGGTGAGAGAAGCAGCGGGCGCGTTAGGAAGGATGGGGCGGTTTATCGCTCGGTCATGCCCAGGACCATTGGAAATGGTTAGTTTAACTTACCCCTGAGCTGAAAAAAATTTCGTTGATATCGCACCCGATGAAGCTGCATGCAGCCTTGGCGCGGAACACCGGCATGGTGTCTGGGTTCTTTTCGTAGTTTGAATAGGTCTGACGTGAGACTTGTAGTGCGTTTGCGACGGCCTTCTGCTTGATGCCGCGGGCCTCGCGTGCCTCTTTTAATGTTTGCATTTACATCCCTTTCAAGTTGCTGTGTTTAGTATAACTTACTCCCTTGTGCTGTCAAGTTAAAATCACTAAAATGTTTAGTATGTTAAGTTTTTTCACAGTCAGGCGGACACAATGGACGAAGAGAACAACAACGAGATCGGCGAGAACATATACAGGCTGAGGGTCGCGGCGGAGCTGTCGCAGTCGCAGCTTGCCGAAAGGCTCGGATTGACGCGCTCCGCGATATCGCAGTACGAATCCGGGCGCATCAAGCCGAGGATGGGCACCGTCGAGAAGCTCGCCAACGTGTTCAGCGTCCCGAAGACCGACATCATCGGCCCGGCGCCAGGCACGGGCCAGCCAGCCGACGACACGGCGATGGCGCTCGCCGACGACGAGAAGGCGCTGGTCGATCTGTACCGTCGCTGCACCGACCAGAACAAGCACGCCATCATGGTGGTTGCCGAGTCGCTGTCGGCACAGTAGCGCGATAAGGCGCGCGTACGCGCGGCATATATAAAGGAGGTTGTCATGAGGTCAGCCATTGGCTCGATACAGCGGCTCGGGAAGGATTACTACCGCGTGAGCGTAGAGGGCAAGTCCAAACAGGACGGGGGCCGTACCCGCAAGGTCAAGAGGGTGCGCGGAACTCGTTCTGAGGCCGAAGCCGTCCTGGCTAAGATGAAGCTCGACGAGGGCAAGCTCGACGGGTGCGAGCTAACGCTCGGCGAGTACTGGAAGGTGTTCTACGAGCCGACGCTGTCGTCGCTCGCCGAGTCCACCGCTTCGAGCTACAGGTACGCGTGGAACGGGCTGGTCGAGCCGCTGTTCGGCGACAGGAAGATGTCAGAGCTCAAGGCCCGCGACGTCGAGCACGGGCTGCTCTCCATAGAGAAGCCCGGCGCCCAGCGCAACGCCTACAAGCTCCTGCGCCAGATGTACAACGAGGCGTACCGCGACGAGCTGGTCGAGGACAACCCGATGACGCGCCGCATCCGCCTCAAGCGCATGAACGCGTACCAGCCCGACGTGCTGCTGCTCGACGACGTTCCCGCGTGGCTCGACGCCGTGCGCGGGTCGAAGTGGGAGCCCGTGCTGCTCGTCATGCTGTTCGGCGGCCTGCGCCGCGAGGAGGCGTGCGCGCTGTTCTGGGAGGACTTCGAGTTCGGCGTCGGCATGTGCTCGATCCGCGTCGACAAGACGCTCACGGAGGTGCGCGGCAAGCTTGTGGACGGCCCGACGAAGACCGCGGAGTCCACGCGGACGGTGTTCCTCGGCGGGAGCATAGCGGGCCGCATGCTCGAACTCTCCGGCGTAGGGCCGCTCTGCCCGGACTCCAACGGCAACCGCACGCGCCCCGACCGCGTGTCCCGCGAGTACCGCAAGCTGATGCAGGGCAAGGACGCCAAGTACGTGCCCATGAAGAACCTGCGCAACAGCTACGCCACCATCATGCAGGGCATCGGCGCGTCCGACTCGCTCATATCGAAGTCGCTCGGGCACACCAACCTGCAAGTGGACTACAACCACTACTTCGCGGCGAACGCGCCCGCGCACCTCGCCAACGCAAGGGCCCTCGACGACGCCGTGTCTGAGCGCGTCGTGCTCCGAGACGCCGTGAAGCCCTCTGAGATGTGACCGGATGTGACCGGGCGTATATGAGAAAAACGCCCGACATTCGGACGTTTTCGCAGTTCAGAAGTGGTGGACCGGCGGGGACTCGAACCCCGGACCTTGGGATTAAGAGTTTGGCATGGCTGTATATAACACCAGGTCAGAACGCCGTTCATCTCGACTTTTTTCAACATCTAGTATCTCTGAGACCCCCTGAGAACCCCTGAGATGTGACCAGATGTGACCACCCCTGGACGACGTAAAAGCGCCCGCCGAGCCGAAGCCCGACGGGCGTTCCCGCGGCCACCCGAAGGTCCGCGGGTTGTTCCCTGGCGGAAGATGGAGGATTCGAACCTCCGGGGCGTTTCGGCGCCCAGACGGTTAGCACCCGCCCGCATTCGTCCACTCTGCCAATCTTCCATGGTCGCGGAGACGGGATTCGAACCCGCGTGCAGTTAACTAACTAACCGCTTTGCTTTTCTTGCAGGAGGCAATCCGTAGCGTTTTCGCCATTTCCTCACCGCAGTATCAGAAACATTAAAATGTCTTGCAATTTGGCTGTTATTCATAGTGAGTAACATTTCTTCAAGCTGTTCTTTTGTGGGGTGCCCTGGAATCATTCTTGCTTTTTGAGCACATTCGGGACACCTTTTAGATATGTAAGTTATTTTTTTCCCGCAATCAATACAGTAAGTCGGATCGGTTTTATGCATGCCGCTTACATTTCTCTCCTGCAAGTGCATGCTGATATGTTGTCTTGCGTCCATCTTAATTAAGTTTTCTGGACTATTATCTGTTTTGTCACCATTAATGTGATGGACAATTTCGTTCTTCTCTAGTTTTTCGTTATGGGTAATTTCATAGACAAGCCTATGCTCGTAGATAAACTTTTGCTTGCTTTTCATCTTCCCGTTATCTAACGGGTATAAAACAGCGCGACCGTTAATAATACCTCGCGCATAGTCAACACCATCGTATACAACTGTTCCATGCTTAAACTGGCTCATTTTTGTCCTTATATAATGAAGACTTGTTATGCGCATGGACGTTTCCGCAGCCGTCCAAGAGGGCTTCGTTTTCTGGCACAAAGCTATGAGCCGTGGCCCTGCGGGGCCGTTAGGGCATCGGGCAGGATGTCCTGTGCCAATTATATCACTTGCGGATGTAAAAACGCTGGTACAGGTTGAGCTCCTTGGCCTCGTCATTGCAAGGGTCGTAGTAATCGGCGAACGTCACGTGCGTGACCTTGAGGTCTGAGATGTTCCACGGGCAGTTGAGCCGCCTGTAGTACATGCCGTCCGGGATGGTGGACACACCGTTCTCCATGTCCACGTTGGACATTCGGCGTAGGCGGCGGTTGTAGATCGCCTTCCACGAGCCGTCGTGCCCCGCGCAATGGCAGCACGGGGTCTTCTTGCGCGATCTTGTCATAGCTCTCCAATCTCTAGGCTGCTATGACATGACGCACCTCCTCGAAGACGAATGCTTGCCGCACGTGGCATTGTATCACATTCGCTTGGCCCTCACGTCGCCGCGGAAGTCCACCGCCAGCACGTTGCCCTCGAACTTGCCGTCGCAGATGTGCGCCCAGGTGATGCCGTCGTCGGCCTTCTTGACCATGGACAGCTCCACGACCTCGCCCTTCTTGAGCTGGCCCACGATGTACTTGCGGCCCATCTTGCGCTGGGTGCGCGCGTACACGGCCTTGACGATGCGGTACCTGTGGCTGTGGGCCTTCGGCCCCATGAGCGCCCTGAAGTCGTCGGCCGTCCCGAAGAACACGTTGCAGTCCAGGGCGCCGCCGTAGCCGTTGAGGTAGCCCTCGGAGGTGTACTGCCACATGGCAGACTTCTCGCAGCCGCGCCAGATGGTACAACCCGACGTGTCGTACCCGTATATCGGCTGATAGCCCCTGCTGTAGTTGGCGCACCAGACCGGGTACCCAAGGCTGAAGAGGTTCTGGCCCGTGACCGCCGACCCCTGCGCGTAGATGACGGGCTTGTAACCGGCGAGCTGCTCGACCTTCTTGGCGAACGCATTAACCCAGGTCTGACCCCTTGACAGCGCTGCGTCCTCGTAGTCGATGACGAGCATCGCCTTGCCGAGGTACCCGAGCTTCCTCACCTGCTCGACGAAGAACTCCGCCTCGGTCGCGGCCTGGATGCCGTACGTGAAGTGGTAGAACCCGAGCAGGCCGTGCTTCTTGACGGCATCGGCGGCCTGCTGCTTCGCGAACGGGTTGACGAAGTTCCACGACAGCTTCCTCCCCTGCCAGTCCTCCGGCGGGTTGCCCGACATCTTCACGATGGCGAAGTCGTTCGGCACCATCGAGACGACGCGCTCCGGCTGGTTGCTCGACACGTCGATGCCGTAGAGCCGCTTCTCGGCGGTGTTGTGTGAGGTGGACCCCTTCGAGGAGGTGGACTTCTCGTCCGCCTTGCCGTTGTAGTGCAGGATGCCGTCCCAGCCATCGGGCTCGTAGTCGTAGTACGGGTTCACCCGCGACTCGAAGCCGCTCTGGTCGCCGCGCCTGTTGCCGTACGCGCCGTTGTCTCCCCAGCTGAACTCTGAAAGCTCGTCTGGCACTTGGCGCTGGCAGATCGCCACGTGGTTGGATTCGCTGAGGTAGAGGTCGCCGGGGCTTGCTATGAAGCTGATGGGCTTCCACTCGAACAGGCCGGACCTTACGAAGACCTCGCGCATGTTGCCGGTGTACGACGCCCCGTCGAGCACCCTCGCGTACTTGGTGCCCGTGAGCGCCTTCTTCCATGCGGTGATGGAGCTCGACGAGCAGTCGTAGTCGCCGACGCTCATCGTGAACGACACGCCGTCGACGGTCCACTTCTCGTCCTTCGAGCCCCAGCGCTCCTCCCAGGAGTACCCGAAGCGCTCGTCCTCGACCATGCGGCGGTGGATGTCAGCGGCGATTTGGCCCTTGCTGACCGCCATGTTACTACCTCCATTTCATCCAGATGTCGACCATGATGGTGACGGTCATGACCGCCACGGCGATAGCCAGGACGGTCATGGACGCCTGCATCGCGGCGAACATCATTCAGCTCCTGCGGCGTGTTTCGGGTAGGGTTCTTCGTATCCCAAAGCACGCTCGGAATCGCCGAACCCCTCGGTCGTCGGGTCCACCACCACCCCGCACAGTGCCAGCAGCGCGAACACCGTACCGATTATGGCGATGAGCTGCTCTTGCAGCATGCCGAAGTCGAGGGCGATGTCGAAGATCGCCGCAACCTGCTGGATTAGCAGCAGGACGAGCGGCACGAGGCCGAGCCAGAACATCTTGTTCTTGAGGCGTACTTTCCAGTTGATCATTTTTCTCTCCTTACTGCGCGTGGTCCAGGAGGTAGCTGTCTATCTCGTCTTCCATGCACTTCAAACCCTGCGTGTCGTTCCCGTCTATCGAGTGCTTGAGCAGCTGCTTGATGGACTTGAGCATCAGGCGGTTCATCTCGGTCTCGTCCTGTTGGAACTGCCAGTCGTTCTGGAGCTTGCCCTGGACCTCGGAGCAGCAGCCCTCAAGGTGCGTGATGCGCTGCTCGTGGTTCTCCAGCTTCTCCTCGGTCACTCCGAAGCGGTCGTTCGTCGGCTTCTTCCGCGACTGCATGAAGTCGTCTATGTCCTTGACCGCGTGCAGCACGAGGCTGACGAACGCGAGCGCCACCGCTATGCCTATGATGGTGATCCCCACCTCGTCGAACGTGAGGTACTGAAGATGTGAGTCCATTACGCGACCTCCTGCCAGAGCGCCTCGGTTCCTACCGTCCCGGGTTCCCAAACGTTGTTGTCGACGAGCGACGCCCAAACGCTGCCGTTGTGGACGACCTTGTCACCGGCCATGTACGGGTTGGTGCTGTCGGGCTGCGTCCACTCGTCCACCTCCGGCTCGGAGGGTTCCGGTTCCGTCGGCTCGGAAGGCTCCGGCTCGCTCGGTTCCGGTTCCGTCGGCTCGTCCGGCACCACGACGGGCTCCTGCATCTCCATGTCGGAGACCCAGGTCCAGCCGTACACGCCTGGCTCCCACACGTTGCCGTCCACGTCGGAGCTCCAGATGCCGCCGCTGTGGCTCACGAGGGCCCCCGCGGGATACGGGTTCGTGGAATCCGGCTGCGCCCAGGGTTCGACCAGGTCCGCCAGCTGCATGGCCTGCGCGTCCATCTCCCAGCCGAACACGCCGGGAGCCCAGACGTTGTTGTCGATCACGGAGGTCCAGACGCTGCCGTTGAACGTGACCTTGTCACCCTCCATGTAGGGGTTCGTGGAGGACGGCTGCTGCCACAGCGGGTACTCGCCGATGGGCAGCACGGTCGCGTCGATGATGGCGGACCAGAGGCTGGCCGACGCAGCCGGGTTCCAACTCTCCTGCGCGTCATGCGCCTGGAGGCACCTGTAGAAGCCGTCCGAATACCTGACGCGGTCGTCCGCCGAGTAGGAGCCATCGGCCGACCATTCGGGGTAGATGGACAGGACCGTGGCGGCCTGCTCGTCCGTGAGCGTCGGGGCCAGCTCCGTCAGGAGCGCGGTCTCCGGGTCGACGTACTCGGAATATCCGTCCATGGCCGACACGAGCTCCTCGGCGCCCGAGAACGTCAGCGTGTCGTCGAGGTCCACGTCGTGGGTCTTCTCCACGTAGGCAGACGGGCCGTAACGCGGGTTCGACTTGCTGGACCGGACGGTGATGGACGTGCGCCTGCCGACCACGTGCTTGATGGAAACCACCTCGTGGGCCCCGTACACGGAGCCGTCGATGAGGACGTCCCTGATTATCATGTGTTACCTCCTTGTTAGCCGAGGATGTATGTGAAGCCGACTCGCACTGTGGTGTTGGCGGCGACGTTGCTCGGCGACACATTCCTGGCCGCAAACGTCCCGGCGCTGCTGATGCAGGCGGCGAACGAGTTGTTCCCGCCACCGACGAAGTAGGCAGGCCTGAAACCGGTCGCGAGTTTCCCAATCTCGAACGTGTTAGTTGAGTTTATGGCGCCGCTCGTGCGTGCGAACTCTATCTGGATGGTGCACATCGGCCCCCATTTGGCAACGTACACGGTGGATATGCTGAAACCTGTGTTGACGGTTTCGAACACCTGGCTGATCGCCGTGGCCCCGCTCGACCCGCTGTAAGTTGTCTTGGAGACCGCAGTCATGTCGAAGCCGTTGAACGCCCCTGAGATATCCAGGTCGCCGTCGATGGCGCAGTCGTTACCTGCCGTAAGCCCGCCTGCTATCTCCAGGTTGCCGCTCCAGTCGAGTTCGAGCGCGTTGGAGTAAACGTCATCTCCTTCGTCACCGTTGCCTATCTCGAACAAGTTCGTGCTCTTGTTGTCGTTGCAACAACCTATAACAGTTTGGTAGTCATATGCCGCAGTCGTCAAATATCCACCAGCATGAGAAGCACTTCCTCTTGCAAGCGCGTAGTTTCCCTCGGCATGAGAGCTATGTCCTAGGGCCTTGCTATATACTCCTTCCGCGTGGGCACCGTAATCATCAGCCGTGCAATAAGCGCCCTCCGCATGTGCTGCAAGGTAAAGAGCCTTCGTAAGCGAACCTTCGGCATGTGAATTGCTACCCGATGCCACATTGCCAGAACCTTCAGCAAACGAATAGTTTCCATATAACTTATCCCAGTCACTAGGATTCCAAGCACCGGGCGACGTTATTGCCCTCTTTGAAATATAGGGCTCGCCGTTGTACAACGTGACAACATGTTCGCCGTACGTACTGCTAGTGCTGAACGTATTAGTTGGATACAGCCGATTCCCCATTGAATAATACGGAGCAGAGGAAACGCCGTTGTTGCCGTTGTTTCCCTCACCGTAACCGAAATGGGCAATCTGCATGATTCCATGATAGACGTCGAAACTGTCGTCGTCTATGATTATACGGTTGCTAGACGAATCGTTTTGCCCCACGCGTATGCCATTTCCTCCAAAGGCGGCAACGCTCGTGCCGCCGTCGAACACCTCCATGCCGTTGTTGTCGATCAGCGTGTAGTCCTCGATCGGATGCTCTGGACTGCCGTCTTGCCCGCTCGGGTGGAGCTGGATGCCACTCGTACCCACCTCGGTGATGACGGTCTTGTAGGCGTTCTCGGCATCGTCGATGTCGTTCGCAATGGCGTTCGTGTTGTAGAGGGCGGTCTCCTTGGTGTATGTCGTCATATGCGCTCCTTAGTTGTTGTCCGTGAACGTGCAGCCGACGGAGCCGCCGTACCCGAGCGTCGTTAGTTGGATGGCCTTGGTCTTGCCCGTGCCGAGGTCCACCGTGCTGGTGCCCGTCCCCAGGCGGTAGTACCACGAGAAGTCGGCGTCGGCGTAACTCGACGTGACCTCCGAGCCGCAGCTGTAGACATGGGCCGTGAAGGTGACCGTGCCGTTGCTGGCGATGCTGTAGGTCGTGTCGAACACGATGCCGCCCTGAGCCGCGCTGAGAGCGCTGTTCGCCGTGCCGTTCGCCGTGTTCGCCAGATTGTAGGCGGCCTTGACCGCCTTGGGCGTCGCGGCGGTCCCGGACGTGGTATCCGAGTCCGAGCTCGTGGAGTCCGACAGCTTGACGTGGCCGTACTTGGAGTCGGTGCCTGTGCCCCAGGAGGTCGCCGTGGACGAATGGTCTGGGATGTCGGATGCGGCGAGGGAGTTCTTCGTCGCCATCGTGCCGAATGCACCTTTCACGCAGTACGTGAGGTTGGACGAGTTACCTGTGTAAGAGCCGTCCCAGTAGGCCAGCGTGTTGCTCGTGATGGGCATCGTGTCGTTGGTCGACGATGTCCAGCCGAGCGTGCCCTTGGACGTGTTGTTCTTCATCCAGGAGCTAATCTTGGACTTCATGTAGTTCCACAGCTTGCTCACCGGGCGGCGATGGTACGTCGTGGTGGTCGTGCCGCCGTTGACGTACTGCGAGATGTAGTAGTCGTTGTCGACCGGGTCGGAGGAGCCGGTGGTAAGGGCGTTGAGGAAGTAGTTCGCGGCGTCGACGCCCGAGGTCTTGCCGGTGCCGCCCCTTGCCACCCCAAGGGTGCCGCTCGTGAGCTTGTCCGTGGACAGGTTCGGAATATCCGAGGCTGCGAGAGATGCCTTCTTGCCGATGGCTCCTCCGCCGAGGGCTGTCCAGGCGTCTGCCGCTGTAGTCGCACCGGTGCCGCCGTTGGCTATCGGTACCGTGTGGGCGTCGTCGAATATCTTGTTCCACGAGGTCCACGTGCCGCCGTTCTCGGATCGCCATTGAACCTGCTTTGTGCCGTCGGTCGGCACCGAGAGCTGTGCGTGCCATTTGCCGTTGTTGTCCCACTCCATGTCGAGGATATGGCCATCGCCATCGGGTTTTCCCGTCGACATTGACGATGTGGCGAGAAGGTAGTTGAGCTTGGCTGCGTAGCCCGTCGTGTTCGCAGATGACGGGCGATTCGTTATGGGAACCAGCCCGCCGACGAATTTGTCGGCATAGACGTTGGCCCACTTTTGCGAAGAAGTACCGAGGCTCTGAGCATTGTTGGCGGCAGGGTATATACCGCTTGGGAAATATGCGGTTTTGTTCGTGTCCCATGTGTACAGGTGCCCGATTCCCATGAGATTGTTGCCAGACGTGTTCCATGCATTGGCGCCGTACCCGAGAATGCGCATGATTAGCTGGGCTTGGTTCGTGCTGGTAGTGGCAAGAGTCGTGCCTCCGGTGCTGCTCCTGGTGAAGAACGTGAGGCGCCAATTCCATGCTTGACTGGTCTGGGTCGTTCCTCCACCGAAAATCTGGTCGGTGAAGGCAATGTAGTTGCCTCCGCTCCAACCGGTCAGAGCTTCCGTCGTATCCTTGTTGAACACCGTGGTCCATGTCGTGGACGCGTTGCCGTTCGCTTTCTCGCACTTGCACGAGATCCCGTCGTTGATAGAGAGGACCCACAAGTACATCGACTGCAAGGAGCCATAGCGCTCTGTAGCGCTGGCATACGTCGAGTTCCAATACGCGTACTTGCCGGTCTCGGCAGTACCGTCCGGAACGTTGTACTTCATGGCGGTGAAGGTGATGCGCACTCCGCAGTTGACGTTTCTCACGCCATTGAGGAGCGGAATGGTTATGTTCGAGCCAGAAAGATTTCCTACGAACAGCAACCGCTTCTGTTCGTCCGTAGCCCCGTAGTCGACCCATGTGGTGCCGCCATCGGTGGTCTTCTCGATGATGATCTGATCGGCGGGGAGCAATGCGAGCTTGTTGCCCTTGAGCGTATCGACCAAAGGAAGCGAGGTTTTAGAACCCGACTTGACGATGCTCGGCTCGACGAGGGCGCTCGTGTTCAGCGAGTTCACGGGTATCGTGATGTTGGCCGAGCCGTCGAACGACGTGGCAGTGCCCGAGGCGTAGTTGCTTACGTTGATGGTACGAGCTGTTGCAAGTTTAGATGCTTGGGAATGGTCCACCCAGCTGGTCCACGTGCCGCCTCCTGTCTGACGATAGAATCGTCGACCATCGCTACCGCGAATTATTTCCTGTGCGACCCACGATGCACTACCGCTACCATCGGCATAATACACGGTCATAACAAACCACGTGTCAACAGGACAATTATTACAAGAAGCTGCCGCGGTACTGGTGATACATCTGTAATATCCGGGTGTCGTAAGAGTATTAAGATCTGTTGATGCCGCTATGCTCGTATATGTTCTCGCGTTGAGCAAATTGCGCCTCATATTGAGGTCACTCATCGGCTTTATGGCGTAACCATCGAACGCTGGGAACCATTGGGCTGACGATATGCCGGAGCTGCTGTACTCGATGGTTATCGCGTTTGTTTTGTTGTTGGCGTCGATAACCGAAAGAGCTCTGTTTGCTGTTTCATTGGGGTCAGTGGCAAAGGTTGCCTTCTCGACCTTGAGGCCAGACACCTCGACGTAATTTCCATTCGACGCATCCGTCCATTGTTTCGGATAGAGAATATACCAAGCTTTATAAGATGCTGAGCTGCTGTACGTGAAGCGAACGCTGTACCTCTGCCAATTCGTTGAAATTGTCGGATTTTCGAGAACAGTCAATGAACCCGATTTGCATTCGACGTTCATGGCCGGATCAACAGAAAACGATTGTCCAGCTCTTATCCAAGCGGAGGCTACATATACTTCTCCGTTAACCATTGCTACTTTGTTTGGCAAATTATCAAGGTATGCGTGGACATTATTAGAGACGTTTGTCACTGCAAATCGCACACATTCAATAGTTGGCGCTGTGCTATCCGTGAAAGAAGTAGGCGTAACGTTTGAATATCCCCACGTGCTTGCGGTTTTCCACGTTGAGATCGGTAAGAGATTCTTACCACCGATAACAAGCGTATCTTCGCGAAGAACTTTCTTGGAAGACCCGGCATCGCCAAGGGCGCGATTCGGCGTGAAGTAAAGCTCTCCGTTGCTCGCGTGAATTGAGTCGAAATGAGTCGAGTCACGGTAGAAGTGGATACCTTCTTTCGCATTATCGCTAGCATCGGCTGTGTAGATGCTGTTCACACCGATGATGTTCGAGTTTTGCACGTCAAGCGCGCACGTTGCGTTGTCGTCTGAGTAGCGGGAATCCACGAGCGTGAGTGTTCCCGTCATCGTACCGCCGGACTTCGTGAGATAAGTGCTCGATATCGTGTTCCCGCTCGCATCGGCAGTCGCCCTCGCAACCGCCGTGTTACCAAGCGCGGTCGTCACATTGCTCGCCGTGATGCCGATTGTGACCTTGTCGTTCGTGGCATCAGGGGTCAGCGTGACGTTGCTGCCAGCAAGCTCCAGTGTGTCTGTCGTAGTATCAGCCGCGACAGTCGTGGAGCCAACCTTGACGTTCGAGAAGGCGTTTTGGTTGTTCTTGCCATCCGCATACGTCTTGGCCGCCGCTAGCGAGTCGGACACGGCCTTCGGCGTCGCAGCCAATGCCTCGGACGTGGAATCCGTCGCGGAGCTGAGCTTGGTCACACCGTATGCGGACGTGGAAGCATTGCCGATAGTATGCGTATGCGTACCAGAAGCCGTGACATGCCCCTGCGCGTCGTAGGTGACGTACGGGACCGCCAGCGTGTTCGTCCCGCTCGTGGCGGAGCTGGTTCCCGCCGTGCCGGCCGTGACGCTGTTGGAGTGGTTGAGGGTGAAACCGGACTTGGAGAGGCCGGTGCCAGCTGCATTCACCGCATTGACTGAGTACACGACCCAATTCGGGTTGTATCCCGAGCCGTTACAGGTGTGCTCCGCAATGGTATTCAGCGGGAAGTAAGAATATCCGCTCGCAAGCGTGAAGCTCCTCGCTGGCGAGGAATGAACACGCATGCGAAAAACCCCGGCGTTGTACGCGGTGGCTGTACCGTAGAACTCGATGACGCAGCCCGCGAGCTGGAGTTCGTAGTTTGTCCCATCGGCCGTCAACTGCAATATGTCGTTGTTCGCATAGCTCCAGTCAACTTTGAGAATCACCGAGCAATTCACTCCACTCGGAATGTACTTCTTCGTCGTGATGAGCCATGTCATGAGCGTATCGAGCGAGATGTGCGACTGGGCTGTGGAGCCCGTCTTGACGGTGATTACAGCCTGCTTCTGGTACACGCCGCTATCAGCCGTCGAGGTAAGCCCGAGGACACTGCTTATCTTCCCCTTGATGTAGTTCCACAACAGGCTCGCTTTGCGATGGTAGTATGTTCCCGTCGTGCCGCTCGTGTTGGTCGTGATGATGCTCGTGTTGTCGGTGTAATCTGTTGCTTGAGCAGCCGAGTTGTCGAGAGCTCCGAGAAGCGAATTCGCAGCTGCCTGGGCTGTTGTTTGACCAGTGCCGCCGCGGGATATCGGCAACGTACCTGTTGCTTCGGAGACGTTCGGTGCCTTTACTTCAAGGTCCCGGATGCGCTTATGGTCGTACTCGACGAGCCTCGTGCCATCGTAGACGTACCACGGGTTGTGCTCGAACAGGTTGATGCGGCAGTTCGACGTGGTGGAGTCGTAGCAGCCGCCGATCAGGACGTAGACCTTGCCCTGGGTCGTCGGCGTCTGGGTCCACCACACCGTGTCGAGGTAGTACAGCCCGTCGCTCCCTATCTCGCCCACGAGGTAGACCGGAGCCTGCGGGGTGAGCGAGTTGGCCGTCAACGTCGTGTTGAGCGAGTAGCGGGAGTCGAACAGCGTACAGTTGGTATAGATGACGTTGCTTCCGCTAATGTGCGTGTTGGCAGCGTAATTCGTAGTGGTATAGGATACGGTGCTTCCAACTCGAAAGCCGTTGGGGTTGGCCTTCTTCGTCGTGGCCGTCGTACGGTTCGATGACGTGACCGTTCCATCAGATGCCGTGCAGATGTTCTGGTAGGTGCCGTTTCCGTCCTCCATGAACAGCGAGGTTGCCCATATGCCGATTGCACCCGTCTTTAGGCATTGGTAGCCGACGGTGTTGTTGATGGTGTTGGAGTCGTAGTTTGCGTCCGCAAACCATCCACGTGGAATAGGAAGCTGTCCGACAAACGCGTTCTCGCGGTATACCAGGCGTATCTCGCTCCCGGCACCGTAATGAGACGTGAGTCTGCCCGTATTCGAATAATAACACGGAACCCACCCGGACTCCGTCCCGTCGGCGAGCGTCACGTTGAGGTAGACGTTCGCATAGGACCCCGAGTCGGACCGGTTAGCAAGCTCGGTCGCCTTCGTTTCGGTCGCAGTTGAGAAACGGTTGCGCAGCGTTATCTGCTGGCCGTCCTCTAACTTCAAAACAGTGGACAAGTTCGCAGTCCAGAGCCTTGTTGCAGCCGTGTTAGTGGTTGTCACCGTCGGGTTGGCCGATAGCAGAACCTCTGATATTGACCTGACAGGGCCTATGTCCGCTACATCGTCACCTTTAAGCATGCCGGCTGCCGGATAGAAATGATTGGACACCCTATCGTAAAGGCCAGTGCATCCGTCCAGCTTCCTGTATGCACCGACAAGGTCTACCGCCAAGTCGTCGCCAGAGTAGAATTTCAACGAATATACACGAGCGGTACCCGTGCTATTCTGGAAATTGCTGTTCGTATCGTTCATGAGACCGAATACATTCATCGGCCACTTAGAAGCTGAGCCGTTCTTCGTAACCGTTGAGGTCGTGCCACTGGCGTTCTTGTACGTGGTTCCTCTCAAGCTAACCTGCTGCCGGGTCTTGTCTGTTTTAAGACCAGCGGACCATTCTTGGGTCCCGGATCTTATGATGCCTGTCGAATTTGCCGGGTACGAGCACAAGCCGTAGTCGTTCGCCCTGCTGCCGTCACGTGTGTTGAATAGATAGCCATATCCATTCAAGTTTGCCGTGCTGATAGCGCCAGCAGAAGACGAGAACGCGTTGTAGATGATGAAGTCCGCCTCGAAACCCCATGTACTGTCAGGCTTCCAATCGAGCTGCACCAATTGCAAGCCGTTCGACTCCACCCACTCGACCTCGGTGTAGGGGGCTTCGAGGAGGCCGGTCGAGGACTTCGCGAGCTCGACGGAGCGCCCGGCCGAATATCCGGCCTTGGTCCACCACTCGCCGTCGACGACGGGCTGGACCTCGGAGGCCACGTAAACCGTGGAGTTGTCGGAAACCTGCGGGAGGTCGATACGGCCGAGGGGGATGGTGTGCCATTGGTCTTCCGGAAGGGCGTAAACCGCCTTGAAATTCGAGTAGTCCGCCTTTATCTGCTCCAAGGTGGATGTTGCGAAGCAGAACAGCATGATGTCCGACGCGTTCGCATTCTTGAACGCATAGCCAATAGTCCAAGCCGTGCCCGAATACTTCTTTGCCACTTGCATGTTCGACTTGATCAAAGGCGCTTCGGTGTTTTCAACGTGCACAGTGGTCTTGTTAGTTTTAGCATACGTGACATTATCTCCAGCGTTCGCAGACGACACGAAATCGTCCACACCGAGCGTGCCCGTCCTCTTCTCCAACGACATGTACCCATCCGGGTCGACGGTGAGGACGTCGCGGTAAGTGGAGTCGAGGGCGTGGAGCTCGTGGCCCTTGAGGTCGATAAGCTTGACGCGACCCGTGAACAACCGCACGTTCTTCACGGTGTATGTCGCAGCGCTTACTGCCGACGGAACAAGCGTGAAGCTGAACCCGCTATTGGTAGTAGCCCCATCGGTCCAAGGCTGCGAGCTAAGGTATTGCGGGTGCAATCGGACAAGCACCGTATGCCATTCGGTGTCCGTCGTCCGGAACGCACCGCTGTTAAACAACGTACTTCCCTCATCGCCCTGCTCTAAAACGGCATCGGAAGCGATTTCGATTTTATGCAACACGTTACCATTTACGTCTCGGCGATTATTTCCGAACGGAACGACCTCCGCAGAGCCTCCGCTGTACACGCCGCGAAGATTCCCCGTTGGAACGCAGCCAGCGACGCTCGTCTTGACGTCGTACTGAATCCAAAGCTCGTGCGAATCGACCCAATCCTGCGTCAGCATGAGGTCGGCAGTCGCCTTCGGAACGAACGAAGAATACGTGATAGTAACAGAAGCGCCTCCACTGGTCGTCGTCCCGCTCTTCTGCGTGTCGGACAACGCAAGGACCTCGTCAACGACCACTGCTTGCAGCGCGGGCGGGAAATACGTGTAATTCAGCGGCCGCACCGCCTGGATGTACACAGGCGAGCTCGGCGTCGGCGTGCCGTCCTGGACGGACTCGCCGTAGGCCGTGAGGTCTATGAGGGGCAGGTCGGCGGCGTTGGTCGTCACGATCGAGCGCTCGCCGGAGGACGCCTTCGTGAGGCGCGCGCCCTCCTTGACGAGCTCGAAGGCGTGCTTGAGGCCGGCGCCGTCCAATTGCTTGTTCAAAGCGTCTGTCATCTAGGCTCCTTACGCCGCCGTCGCCGCCGTCCAGAGCGAGTCGATCTCGGAGTTGGACAGCGTCTCGATGTTGGTCTGCACGACGTCTATCTTCGTGCCGAGCGCCGAGCTGGTGGTGTAGGTGCCCGCCGTGTTGACGATGATCATGTCGCCCGCCTCGCACACCACGCCGCCGATGGTGACAGTGGACGTGCTCGTGTTGGGCATCGTAACTATGTAGAACCAGCCAGTCTTCAACGCCACGTTCAGGAGCGACGACTCGGCGGAGACCGTGCCTTTGTAGACCAGCGCGCCCGCCACCTGGCCGATGTATTCGACCACGGCCTTCGTGGTCGGAACGTTGGTGGACGTGGAGTTCGCGGCTATGCTCGTGTCGACGCCCTTTTCGCAAGCCGCGCCGAGTGTGTAGGAGTTGCTGACGGTCAACGTCTTGGACGTAGTGCCGCCGGCGATGACGAACCCGGCGGACGCCGCCATCAGGCCGAGGCCGTTGTAGGTCTTGTTCGTCAACGCCTGCTCGTCGCTGAGGTTGACGACCTGCTTGCTGTTGGAGTACAGGTGCCCGTCCGTGCCGACGTACGCGGTGTCCTGCGAGTAGGTCTGCGGGTTCGCCGCCTGCGAGGTTGCGCCGATGAGGAACAGCTTCGAGCTGCTGTCGGTCGAGCCCGCGGTGTTCTTGGTGTCGCTATTCGTGTCGAGGTCGCCCACCAGCTCGTAGTTGGTGCCGTCGTAGACGAACAAGTACGTGCGGTTCGCCGCCAACACGCCCGCGCTCGACAGGTTCGCCCCGCGGTACTTGATGGGCTTCGCCGTCGTCGAGTTGACGCTGAGCGTGAGGTTCGCGACGGCGGCGGTGTTCGTTACCGTGAACTTGACCGCGATCCACGCGCCAGTCACGAGCGTGAAGTTCGAGCACGAAACCGCCTTGGGAACGGTTCCCGCTGCCGTCGAGCACGCGCCGTAGTGGATGGCCGAGCCGTCGGCCGCCAGGCCCACTCCGTCCATCTTCAAGCCGTTGAGCTTGGTCCGCTCGGCAGACGTGATGAAGCCTTCCGGAGCGACCGTGGAAAGGACGGTGGCCTGATCGGTTCCGGGAACCCCCCTTGCAATGCTGATGGCGAACTCGTCGTTTTGCGGGTCATAGCCTTCGATAATCTTGAGAGGGGCCCAGTCCGTGCTGCCGAACAGCGTGTAGTTTCCGCCCCCTGCCGGCGGGCCGTAAACGAAACCGTCGGTACCGGCGGCGTTCGACGTGGGCGCGCCGAAATTGCCCAAGGTGGCGATGGTCACCTTGTCGTTGGTCGCATCCGGCGTGAGCGTGATGTTGCTCCCCGCGGCGAGCTCCAACGTGTCGGTCTTGCCGTCGGCAGCGATGTCGGTGGTGCCGACGTGGACGGTCGAGAACGCGTTCTGGTTGACCTCGGCCCCGGTCGCGATGCCGTTGAGCTTGGTCTTGTCGGCGGCGGACATGAGGCCGGCGGTGCTCGTCGTGGCGGCCGAGTAGGTCGTGTCGGTCGCCGCTATCGTGAGGCTGCCGGACGCCGCGGTGAGCGTCACATTGGAACCTTGGACGAACTGCATTACGTCCGAGTCCGTGCCGTTCTTGGTCTGCTTTATCTTCTTGGTAGACGAGTCCCACTTCACGTTCGTGACGAACGTCTGGTGGATCCCCTTCAGTATCCCCATGAAATGGGAGAGGCCGCTGCCGTCTATGTACTTGCCCATAGGTTATGCTCCTATCTGCACGGGGACCGCGTTGGTCCACAGGGCGTTTATGTCCATTGTCGTGAGGGAGTAGTCGTCCGGGACGTCGTATCCCTGCTGGTCAACCTGGAATATCCCGAGGTCGGGGAAGTCGTTGTTGCCGACGAGCACGACGTCCTCGATGGACGGCTTCGGTATGTGGTCGATGAAGTCCCCGACCGTCACCAGGTGCTCGTCCTCGGCCCCGACGATGAGCAGCTTCTCCGTGTCGTAGAGCGCCGTCGCGACCGACAGGTCGCTCACGCGCACCGACTCTCCCGATGGCGTCCTGCCAGTGAGCGGGTTGTCCTCGGAGTCCGTGATCTCGTCGTCGTCCTCCGTGAGCAGCGGCGAGTCCTCGACCGTCGTGTACCTGCCGACGATGTGCGACCCGTAGCCCATGTCGGCCATGTTCACCGTGCAGGTGAGCCCGTCGCCGAGGTACGTGAGCGTGTTGCCGAGGTTGTCCGGCGTCTCGCTCTTGCGGTACCACGTGAACTGGCTCGCAGGGTGGGTCGCGTCGCCCGCGACGTCCACTCCCCCGCTGTAGAGGTGGGCCGTGAAGGTCGCCTGGGTGCCCGCCGCGTTCATCTCGTACTCGTGGTCGTAGAGCAACGTGCCGTCCACCTGCGCCATGAGCTGCGAGAGCGTGCGCGACTCGCCGAGCACGACGTTGCTGCCGCCGATGGTGATGCTCGCCGAGCTGTTGCCCGACGCGGGCGTGTACAGGATGTACGCGTCGTCCGAGCCGATATGGTACGAGCGCCCATCGGCGTAGCTGATGCCGTCGCCCTTGTACTGGGCCACGAGCACGCCGCTGCCGTCGTAGATGTACGTGCCGTCGTTTGCGAGCAGCATCTTGTACCGGCTGCCGAGCCTCGCGCGCGCGTCTTCGAGCGCCTCGCCCGTAGCTGGCGTCACGCTCCCCGTGTTGATGCCGTTTGGCAGCACCCAGAGGCCGCGAGACGTGACGGCGAGGTGGCTCATGATGAAGGAGTCCATGGCCTCGTCGACCGACAGCTCGTAGTAGGTGGACAGCCCGCTCGCCTGCGGGTCCACCACCGGCGAGTAGTCATGGGTGGACGAATCGTAGGTGAAGTACACCTTGCCGTCCTGCACGGACTGGTCCTGCGTGAGCGTGAACGTGCCGTGCTCGCTCGCCCACGTGAGGACGCCGATCACGTCCTGCACGACGCCGAGCTGCCCGAGGGCGCTCGAAGCGTAGAGCGTTGCCGTGTCGGCGCTGTCCTGCGCGTCTGAGGCCGCCTGCGCCGCGTCGGCCGCGTCCTGGTAGATGTCGAGAAGCGTGGTGTTCGCCGCCTCAGCGGCCTCCTGCATGTCCGAGAGCGTCGCGGAGGCGCTGTCGGCGTCGGCGACGATCTGCGCCAGCGTCTTGCCAGCCGTATCCGCGGCGACCTGCATGCCCGACACCAGCTCGCTCGACGTGTTGGCGTCGGCGAGTATCTCGGCCACCGTCTTGTCTGCGGTGGCGGCTGCCTCGGCGACGCCGTCGAGCAGCTCGTCGGCCTCCTCGGCGATGGACTTCACGTGCGTGTAGTCCCCGTCGTTGACCGACGGGACCGTGACGTTGGACACGACGACGGCCCTGTGGTCCACGATGTGCACGATGACCCGGTCCCCGTGGTGGACCTCTACCGCCGACGTCACGGGCGTGGGCTCCTCGCCGCCGTCAAGCAGGGCGTAGGTGCCGTCGTTTGACACGCGTATGGTCGCGAAGATGTCGCGGGAAGCCTCGCTCCTCGTCGAGTCGGCCCTCGCGCCAATCTGCTTAGCGATTTCCCTTGCTATGACGTCGATTTCAGCCATTACCGCCTACTTCGTGAACCTTGCCGTCTCCTGGACGAGGCATGCCGGCGTGCAGTTGATGGTCTGGCTGACCACCATCGCGTTGACGACGATCCCCGCCCTGCTGTAAGCCAGCCTGACGCCCGTCCCCGGCCTTACGTCCGGCACGAACGCGTGCTCGTAACCGACCTCGTACACCGCGGCGCCCTTGTCCCGCATGACCTTGTCTGCGGCCTGCTCGACGTCCGCCTGGGACGGGTTGTCGGGCAGCTCCGGCGACGTCTCGCGGTAGAGCACGCGGCGTCCCCTGCGCTTCAGCGACGTGGGCTTTCCCGGGTCGTTATCCTCCCTGGTCACAATGGTGGACCCCCCGTCCCTGCTGTATATCAATTGTACCACGTTTGGTACATCTGGAAGGTTTGCCGATACTGTGACGGCGGGCCTAAGTATCGAGCTGTTGGAGTCGTCGAACACGTACGCGGGCGCTATCGCGGCCGGATAGCGTATGGGCGCTATCGTGAGATGCCCGCGCTCCGTGACGTCTAGGCGGTGGCCGCTCTTCGCGAGCACGCCGGACAAAAACGAGTTCCACGTGTCGTCGTCGTCTGCCACGTACGGCTCCGCGATGGCGATCCCCTCGCCGCTCGCGGCCGGTTCCACGGGCGCGCGGCAGTGGGCCGAGGCAAGCGTCACGCACCTCTGCGCCGTGTTGCCGCTGCCTATCGGGTAGCCGATCGGCGGGCTGTCGTCTGCGAGCTCCTTGAGCGGCGAGTAGCCCGTCACGGACGAGCTGCCTCGCATGCCGCTGAAGTTCCAGTCGGTCGCGAGCATGAGGAACGTGCCGAGCGCGAAACGCTCAGAGACGTGGTCCTGCTCGGTCACGAGGTACACGCGGATGTACACCTCGTCCTCCCACTCCCACGTGCTCATGGACAGGTCCACCGTCGCGTTGGACAGCAGCTCGTCGTCGAGGTCGCGCGTGATGGTGCACGCGGTCACCTCGTCGATCCTGGCGACGTCGCCCCAGGACAGGGGGTCCACCTTCCAGTACTCGTAGGTGCGGCGCATCGATCGTTTCCAGTCGGGCACTTTCATCACCACCTTGCCTGGTTGGCGGTGAAGTAGGCGTACGTCACCTCTAGCGAGCGGCCGACCCGCAACGTGACCGGCAGCGAGCCGTGCCATGCGGTCCTGTACGGGAACATTGCGCATATGTACGTCATGTTGTCCTCGGATGCCGCTATCGACGTGGGCGACCCCGAGCCAAAGGTCTTCGCCTTCGCCCTGACGAGCTCCCTGTCCGAGCCGACCTCCGGAATGTGGCTGATGTTGAAGTAGACCTTTGCGTAGTCGGTAGAATCGCCGGTGCTGTCGTCGAGCACGCTCACGGTCTCGACTTCAACGATGCGGCACCACTCGTGCGCTTCTTGCTCGATGTCGATGGCCGTCGACTCGTTCTCGTGGTCGACCTCGGTCGCGTCGACGGACAGCGAGACGGTCTCCGTCTTCGAGTCCATCGACAGGCCGCATCGGACGCTTGCCCAGAACCCCATGCCCCTCGGCTCGCGGATGTAGACGTCCCCACGGTACGCGAGGAGCTGCCTGCAAAGGGCGAGCGTCGCGGTGTCGTCGCGCGGGAAGTCGAGCGAGTAGCGTGCCGTGTGGCCGAGCTGCGTGCCGTAGTACGCGACCGGGTGCTTCCGCCCGATGAACTCGGCGTGTTCCCTCTCGACCTCGCCGGACTCGCTGAGCTGCATGTTGTACAGCCCGTCGATGCGGGTTCCGGACAGCCCGTAGTACAGGTTGTCCTCGTCATCGCCGTTGTTGTTGATGACCCACTCCTCGTCCCACTGGATGACGCAGGTGGAATGGGACGAGTTGGCGTACATGTCGTCGTACGACACGGCGCCGGTCTCGGTGTCCCTCGCGACCACGCGGTACGTGCACGTGCCGAAGTTGGCGTGCGGGTCGGCTATCGTCGTCGCCTCGTCGTTCTGTATGCCGTCCAGCAGCAGCGTGAGCGAGCCGTTCGCCTCCATCCTGTACACCGCGAGCTCGATGTTTTCCTGCAACTCGTCGGTCGGGTCGCCGTTCTCGTCCTCGGCGTAGCATGCTGGCTCGATGTAGGCCGTGAGCAGCTCGGGATCGAACCAGACGCCCGCGCTCGGGTCCGGTATCTCGGTGACGTCGATGTAGACGCGCTGGTTGGCCGACGTGCTTGCTCGCAGGCCGCTCTCCATCGCCGCGTCGACGATGAACCTGTAGTCCACGCCGCTGACCAGGTCCACGTCGCCGGGGCCTAGGACGGCGGTCACCATGTTGGCCTGGCTCCTGTTCACGGGATAGTACGTTTGCGAGAACACCGTCTCACCCGCTGGCGTTAATTGCGTGTCGCCGTATATGTCGATGACCTCGACCTCCTGCAAAGGCGCGATGGTCAGCGTGTAGGCGGCCGGGGCATCGGCTTCGAGCGACCCACCGTTCCCGGCCTCCATGACGACTTCGAGCGGCCACGACGTCATATCCCCGACGATTGGTTCGCCGTTCGACTCGAACGAGACGGACGCCGTCGGCTGGAGGTACACCTTGAAGCTGCGGCTCTCCGACCTCGGCGAGTAGGAGCTGTGGACGCCCTTGGTCTCGACGTTCCATGTCAGGGTGGTGCCTGACGCCTGCGCGAGCGCGGAGAACGAGCTGCTGCCGGTGTTGAGGTCGTAGTGGTCCGCGTCGTTCGACACCGAGAACATCATCGGCTGCCCCGACCCGATGCTCACGTACACCTTCGCGGCGGTCTGGTCGGACTCGTCCTCGCTGTTGTGGGTCCACCTTAGCCTGACGGTCTGACCGTAGATGTACGACGGGTCGGTGTCGTATACGGTCGGCGCGTCAGGCCGCGTGGCGAGAACGGTGTTGAGGACCGAGCTCCACGCACCCTCGCCCGTCTCGTTGACGGCGCGGACGCGGAAGTAGTACTTGTGGCCCGACTCGACGTTGACGGCGTCGAACGTGGTGCCGTGGATGTCGTCGACGCTGCTCACCATGCTCGGGTTCGTGTTGAAGTAGGACGACGAGTCGGCGACGTACTCGACCTCGTAGGTCGCCGCGCCGTCTGCGGAGCTCCAGGTGAATCGCGCGGAAGTGGACGAGAGGGCGCTCGCCTTGTTCGCCTTCGGGGTCGCGGGTATCGACTTGCCGTTAACTTTCTCGCTCCAGTTCGAGTCAGCTTTGCGGTTTGCCGTGCTGCCGCCCGTCTTCGGGTGAATCCTCGCCCTGAACTTGTACGTCTTGCCAGGCGGCACCTTATTTTTGTCCTTGAAGTGGAGTACCGCCTCGCCCTCGCATTTGCGCTTGTTGACGCAAAGGCTCGCAAGGCGCTTGCTGCCGTCGTAGACCTCGACGTCGCACGTCCCGCAGTCGCTCTCTGAGCTGGTAACCGTCACCTTGGCGTAGGTTCCGTCCATGTCGACGGTGATCGACGGCGCGTCCATCTTGATGCTGAACGCGAGTGTGACGACTCCCGTCCAATTGGCTGTAAAGTACTTTTTCTCGACTTCCTTCTTGTTCTCGGTCACCGTGTAGGTGCCGGAAACAGGTCGAATCTTGCAACGCACCTTGAGCGCGTCTTCCGGTGCCGAGTACTCGATGCGGAAGGTCTTCGAGCTGGCGTTGCCGACCCTCGCGGCCTCCTTTTCAGCCGTGCCGTGCGAGGACGGTATCCACTTGCTGCCGCGCAGGTATTCCCATGCGTATTCGAAACCCGTCGCTTGTGGGGCGTCCTTGAACGTCCACGACAACAGGGCCGTTTTCTCCGAACCCGGCTTGAGCGATATGGTTAGGTTTGTCACTTTGCCTTTCGCCATGTCTACCTACCTGCCTCGACCTTGAGCGCCTTCGCGAGCGCCTGGAGCGCGATGGCGCCGTCGCTGCCCTCTACGAGCGACACGCCGTTTATCGAATAGTGGTTGTGCACGACGGAGGTGGACCCAGCCGCACCTGGCATCTCGGCGGCCACCGCACGTGCGAACGGGCGGACGTATCGGCGGTTGGACAGCGGCACGATGGCCCTCTGCCGCCCCATCTTGAGGTAGGCTTCCGTGCCCGCCTCGCCGATGATGCCGTCAGGCGTCATAATCGCGCGCGTCGCGACGCTGAAGCCGCCTGCCGCGTGCATCGGGACGGAGATGCCGCCAGCGGCGTTCATCGGGATTGAGATTCCGCCGGACGCCTTTTCTACTTTTTGCGTGCCTAAATCGAGAGTTTGCTTTTCTAGTATCTGCTTTGTCCTGATGGTGACTGTTGACGATTGCCCGTCTAAGCTTGTGAGCTGTGCGCCTACTGAGGAAATGACGCTGCTCGCCTGGTCATCAACCTTGATGGTAGGAGACGGATTTTTGTCTGCAACTTCGTCAAGCATTCCCTTGAGCCCGTTGACCTTCTTCCCCTCGACAATTACTGAACCGTCGTCCTCGACGGTAAACGTCTTTCCGTCGATCGTCATGTTTTCAAGGTCGATAACATGGCCCTTAACCTCAACGGCATTGTCGGTAATTGCGACGTCTTTCGGCGAGATGTTCAGGTTGTCGATTGTGTTCACAGCCTGTGCCACGAGGTCAAGCCTACCGCCCGCCTCCCTGTAAAGGCGCGAAAACTGTTCGGAGCCGATGTTCGCGAGACGCTCTGCATCGATGCCAACGTCGTATAGCGCTTTGGAGAACTCGTTGAACGTGCCTTTCGCATATCCGGCGCCCTTAGCCATGGTGCGCCACGCAGACTCGCTTTCTCCGGCTGCCATCAGGGCGTCCTTATACTTCCTGGCACTGCGGGCCTCGTCTGCGAGGGCTACGGCGCTCTTTTCCGACTCGTTTGCAACAGCGGCGGTGGTTGTCGCCAGCTCGTAAGACGCATTTTCTGTCGCAACGATGGCGTCCAGCTCTTCGCGATATCCTTCTATCCTTTTGTACGATGCATCAATCTGCGTTTGCATGTCAGTTGGGTCTGCGTCGTACCTGTTTCCAAACTGGTCGAAGTACTCGCCGTTTTCTGACTGGTGTATCTTCGACCATTCTTGGTATTTCTTGACGAGGTCGTCGTAATAAGACTCTTCTTGAGCCAGGGCAACGTTTGTCGCCGCCTCCTGCTTCATGGCGTCTTGCGCGACTTCCATGTACGCGTTAGCCATTGTCCTCTGCTTGAACGCCTCGACATTGGCTTCAAGCGCGTCTGAGTTCTCGTTAATGCGACCTGTGTAATCGTCGACTATTCCCAAGCTCGATCCTGTAAGGTTGTTGTATTCCTTCAGGGCGGCTTTAAGCTCTTCCAATTTTGTCTTATCGCCGTCGAGCGCTCCAGCCAGGTTCAGAATCTTATCCGCGTAGAACTGGGCCATTATCGCGTTGTCTTCAGCTCCGTCGAGCGTCTTTGTGTACTGGTCAGCAAGCTGCGCGTTGTTTTCGGTCACGGAGTCAAACGTATCCTGTTGCTTCTTGGCAGTCTTTGCTCCGTCATTAAGGCTTTTCGCAAACTCGCCCTGCCCGAGCTTTGCGGCATCGGTGCTGTTCTTGAGGTTGTCGACGACTTTTCGAAGCTCTTCCGTCGACTTCCTGTAGTTGTCGTTCTTCTTCCACGCGTCGTAAATAGCCATGCCGACTTGTTCTATCGCAAATCCAGCAGCGGCCATGGCTCCCATCTGCCCGACGCCGTTCATGAGGTTCAGGAAACCAGCACTAGCCCTGGTGCGGACGTTTTTGATTCTTTGCATTGCTTGCTCGCGTTCGGCTACCTTGAGCTGCTTCGCCGCCGATTGCTGCTGTTGCCTGATGGCGGCGCTCTCTTTGCCCGTTGCTATGATGTGCTTCTCCTGCGCGGCGTTCACGCCGACCATGGCCCTCCGGGCAGTGTCGAGCTTCTTCGTCGTCCCTTCGAGCTTGCTCCCCATTGCCTTGTAGGCCGAGGTGACGCCCATTGCGCTCGTAAGCGCGGACCCCTCGGTCCTGGCGAGCTTGTTCTCTGCCGACATGTACGTGCGCAGGTTCGACCTGAACGACCCGAACATGTTGCCGAAGGCGCCGATACCCGTGAGCGTCGGGCCGAGGAGTCCACCCAGGCCGACGGCCGACGTCAGCATCGTCTGCATCGCGGGGTCGAGGTCTGTGAACCACTTGACGAGGTCTTGCGCGATGCTGGTAAGCGTCTTGAGGTGCGGCGTCAGGGACTCTGCCGCTACCGCCCCGAGCGCCTGCATGTTGTTCAGCATGATCTGGAGCGTGCCGCTGAAGCCCTGGGACTTGTTCTCGGCCTCCCGCGCGGCGTCGCCCATCGTGCCGAACTCGTCCGAGATTCCGTAATACGCGTTCTTGGACATCCTCAAGGACTCGTCGAGCACCTTGGTCGTCTGCGTCAGGCCGTTGAGCAGCGTCCTGTCGTAGACAGACCCGATGCCGAGCTTGTTCTGGAGCACGTCCTCGACCGAGCCGCCCTCGTCCTTGATCTGCTTGAGGCCGTTGATGAACTTCTGGAAGGTCGCCGTCGGGTCCTGGTCCCACGCCTTCGAGAACTGCTCTGCGGTCATGCCGGAAATCTCGGCGTAGGCTTGCAGGCTGTCCTGCGCGGCCTCGAACTCGGCGATGTCCTCCTCGGTGACGTCCTCCAGGTTGTACATGCCCTCGGACACGCCCGCCGTTGCCGTCTCGATGCGGCCCAGCACCCTCATGAGAGCGCCGCCTGCCGCGTGGGACTTCTGGCCCGTCGCGGTCGCGGCGGTCGCGATGGCGAGAATCTCGTCCGGCATCATGCCGACGATGGACGCCATGCCCGCGAAGCGCGTCGTGATGTTCGCGATGTCGGATTCGAGCGCGGGCTCGGAGTTGCCGAGGCGCACGAGCGAGTCGGCGAAGTTGTCGTAGTCGTCCGCCGAGATGTGCATGATGTTGCTCATCTTGCCGAGCCACAGCGCGATGTCCTCGGTCTCGAAGGCTTCGTCGGTAGCAATCGACAAATCGCTGACGACCTTGCTGAACTGCTCCAGGTTGTCCACCGTGACGCCGAGCTGGCCGCCGATGGCCTCGATGGACAGAATCTCGTCGGCGCTCGTGTAATGCGTGTTGCCAAAGTCGATGGCCTTCTCCTTGAGCTGGACGAAGTCCTCTTCGGAGCCCTGCACCGTCTTGCGCATGTCGCGGTATGCGGCGTCCACTTCCCTGGCAGACTCGACAGCGTACATGCCGCCCATCATGACCGCCGGGTAGAGCGTCGAGTAAATCTGCATGCCCATCGAGGTGAACGCGCTCGACGAGAAGAACTTGGTCTTCTGACCGGTTTTAAGGCTCTTGTTCATAGCGGCCGTCATGGCGGTATTTGAGGCTGCTTGGCCCGCCGCCTCGTTGTACCTGACGGCTCGGTTGTATACTTGAACTTGTTCTGCCGCGTTGTTGTAGCTACGCCCGAGCTCATCGACAAGTGCGCGCGTTTCACGCAATTGCGCGTTTTTTGCCCTGTACTCGTCTCCAGCAGTGAGCATTTCCTCGGCGTTGTTTGAATTCATGATTTTGAGGCGCAGCTCGGTGAGTTCGTCTCCGTACACGTTTGCCTTAGCCTTGGCTTCCGCATATGCTTCACCGAGTCGGTCCACCTCGGCGCGCGCCTGCGCCATATGCGATTCGAGCCTCTCGGCGTCCCTCGCGGCTTCGAGCACGCCAGGACTTGCAGCAAGCTCGTCCATCTCGTTGTTGAGATGCTTGGTCTCGATTTCGACGGCCTTGATTTTCGCCCTGAGCGATTCAGCATGCGAGATTGCCGTGCTCAGGCTCGACGGGTCGCTGCGCATCGCCTCTTTGAGCAACTTCGCCTGGACGGCAGTTCGCTCGATTTCAGCGCGGGCCTCCTTGAGGTTGCCGGTCATGCTGGTGCCCTGGAACGCCTTTGCTGCGGCGTTCATCTCGCGCATCGCGGCCTTAGCCTTTGCGGTTTGCTCGATTATCTTGTTCCCAAAAGATTGGTATGCTGCAATGTCGTTGAGCTTCTTGAGTTCCGTTTCGGTAAAGCTGAATTCGCTCCGCAGCGCCTTGACGGCGTGGCGCATTTGATCGGATTCTTCTGCCGTTACAGCGCCTAAGCGTTCCATGTAGGCAATGAACCCTTGCAGCTTTTCAGTTGATAGCTCGCTCCACCCCTTTTTGAACGGATTCGGGACGTTGCTAAGTTTTTTACAAGACGCCCATGCGTCAGTGGCTTTGTTGTGGAGCCTTGCAAGCTCTTCGGTGACGCGATTGTAACGCGTCAGCATAGTTGACGCTTGCGCTGACGCATCTTTAGTGCGCTCCGACAGCTCCTTCATCTTGACGCCGCCGATTTCGACATCGCCGAGCTTCTTGAACTCGCGCTCCATCATCGCCACTTCGGCACGCGTCGTTCCGGCCTTCTCGGCAAGGAGCTTCATCTGCGCCTGGGCGGCCTTCGCAGAAGACGGGTCGAACCGCAGGGCGCGCTTGACCATGCGCAGCTCACTCTCGACCTGCTTCGATGCGTTTGACATGGATTTGAGGGTGGACAGGACGCGCGTTCCGTCCGCCTTGAACTGGATGGTCAGCCCCCTGTATGCCTCGCCCATGCGAGCCGCCTCCTTAGAGAATTCGCTTGAGTTCCGCTATGGTTCCCCAGCGGTATTCGGGTTCCGGCTCCTTGGCCCCGTTGTTCAGGTTGTTGCAGTGGATGAACCACAGGAGCCTAGACAAGGGCATGAGCTTCAGGTCGGTCGTCGTGAAGCCCATGCCCAAAGCCCCCACGTACATTCGCGTGTAGGGCATCCTGTTCGATCTGCCGCTATTCGTCGCCTTCGCCGTCGGCGGCGGCTTGATGAAAAAAGGTCTCGTTTACGGCCTTGTTCACGACGCCGCGGAACTCCCACGAGTCGATCTCGGTGACCCCCTTCGCCCACTCGTTGAAGTGCGGCAGGGAGTCGTCGGCCGTCTTCGCCATCGCCCACGCGGCCTGCATGATCTTGAGCCATGGGATTTTCGCGAAGTCGACGATGACGTCGCTGTCGGGCTTGAGGTCGTCAGCCGTGATGCGCCCGCTCACGTCGGCGATGATGTCTGCTCCGTCGAACTCCTGCTCGTAGAGCACGCATGTCCAGACGGAGAAGGCGCATTCCAGCTTGGCGCCGTTTACGGTCAGCTCCATTAGGCGGCTGCCTTAGTCGGCAGGGTGACGGAGGTGTACCATGCTTCGTACGTGGCGACGGTACCGGCGTTGTAGCCGTACTGGCCCTGGGTGCCGGATGCCGCGACGTAGTCCACATGACCGCCGACGACCTTCTTCGTGCCGCTCTCCCAAGGGAGCTCGACCGGGGCGGCCTCGTAGTCGAGGGTGACGGTGTCAGGCGTGGTGTTGTCCTCGGTGGTGTTGTGCTCTTCCTGCGGGCGGGAGAACGTCACGTCGAGCATCTCGAACAACGTCGGCTTGTCGCCGTCGTTCTCGCACTCGAACAGCAGCGCGACCGAGTTGGTCTTCGCGCCCGCGTCCTCGAAGATGACGCCGTTGTCGTCCTCGACGTACCCGAAGACGTCCTTCAGGAACTCGTCGGACAGGCCCGCCATCTCGACGGAGCCGGAACGGCCGTTGTTCGTCGTCGAGACGAAGAACGTGCAGTTGTCGGCGTAGAACTTCTCGGTGCCGCCCTCGGGGGTGATGGTGATCTGGCGCGCGCCGTACATGCGCTTCGGCGTGCCGTAGGACACGGTGCTGCCGCTGACGGTCTTCAGCGCGTAGAACATCTTGTTCACGCCGTAGCGGATAGGCTTGGTATCAGACATGGCTATGTCCTTTCTATCTCGGAGAAGCGGTAGAGCGTGCAGTAGCAGCCCTCCGAATCTATCCAGGTCGTTGTGGGCGGCTCGACGTACCCGTACTCGCCGCGCAACGTGTCGAACACCGCGTCCTCAAGCTCGGTGCTCGGGTATTTCTCGTAAAGCTCGACGGACCAGCCGTGGACCGTCGCCCAGTTGACGTTGTCCGCCCCCTTGCCGCTCGGCTCGTCCAGGTAGACGGCCCACGGCAGGTCCGGGGCGTTCGCCTGCGGCCAGCACAGGTGCGCGCACGGTACGTGCTCGGAGACGGCGGACACGATCCTTTCCTTAGCTGAGGGCACGGTCCACCCCCTCCAGCAGGGCCTTCTCGAAAACGGGCGCGCCAGCGTCGAATCCCGGCGCCATGTGCGGGAAAGCCCGCGTGCGGCCGCCGCCGACCTTCGCGTGCCCCTTTTCGAGCAGGTGGACAAGACCGGGCAGGTTCTTTGAGCCAACCTCGCCGGACGCGCTCATCCCAGCCTTCTTGGTCTTGTAGGACAGCGACTTGGCATATCGGCCCGTCTTCTTCGGAGCGGTGGACTTCGCGACCTTGCGCGCGGTCTTGCAGCCCTCGCGGATGGCGGGTTCAAGGCAAGTCTCGACGCCCGGGCCGATGTCCTCAAGCAGGCGGTCGAACCCGTACGCGAAGCGGTCGGCGTCCACGCTGATCTCATGCAACGACATTGCGCAGCCTCCTCTTCAGCGTCAGGGTCGTGTACTCGCCCGTGTCGTACGATCGCTCGACCTCGTACTCGGTTCCGTCCACCTCGCAGCGGTTCTGGCCCGAGTACTCGGCGGAGCGCACCTGGAGCGAAGCGTCGGCGTGCAGCCCGCTGTTGCGGGCGGCCGCCCAGCTCTCCAGGCCCATGTTCCGCGCGTTCGCGAAGACGGTCGCCTCGTCGGCCTTCTCCTCGGACGGGTTGCCCTCGGAATCGTGCGTCACCTTGGCGCTGTACAGGTTCGCGACCTTATCCCAGCGCATTTGGGTCCACCTCCGCAGGCTCGCCGCCCTCTTCACCGTCAGGCTCGCTTGGGTCGTCAGACGGCTCCTCGGGCGGCTCCTCGACCGGCTCCTCGACCTCGTCGGCAAGCACGATGTCCTCCATCGCGTAGGCGTTCGCGCCGCTGTTCAGCAGCGCGTCGAGGTGCATCTGGTAGCTGTCAATCCAGAAGCGCATCTCCTCGTTTGGGTTGTCCTGCCCGAAGTGCGCCTTGCAGTACATGACCACCGCCTGCCGGATGAGCGGGTAGTAGTCGCTCCTGCTGTCGAAGCACGCCTCCGCTATGCCGACGCGCTTCAGGTCGGCGATCGCGCCCTCCACCGCCGCCTCGATTTCGAGGTCGAAAGCGTCGGTGGATAGGCGTGCCGCGACCTTGACGGTCGGCATGAGCAGCGGTTTTACATCGCGGATTATGTCGGCCAGGGTTGCCAACTACTGCGCCTCCTTGATGAGCCTCGCGATTTCAGGGTTGGTCGCGCCCTCGGGCACCTCGATGCCGAGCTCCTCGGCCATCGCGATGAGCTCCGACTTCTTCGGGCGACCGGAAATCCTAATCGCCGGGTCGACGTCGATCCTCTGCACGAGCTCGCCGTAGATGGTGGAGTTGAGCTCCTTGAAGCGTGCCTTGTCCACCATCCACTGCTCGCCGCACGAGCGGTCGACCTGCTCGACGAGGTCCTTGAACTTCTTGACTGCCTTGACGAGGATTCGCTCGGCCATTACTCGACGACCTCCTTGGGCTGCGACTTCCTAGACGAGCGACGCTTGGACGACGTCGTGGTGTGCGCCTTCTCGACGACCTCGGCCATGCGGGCCTCGGGCGTCTGGACGGGAGCCGCGGTCGCGACTGCAACCGCGCACTCGGGCTGCTCGCCCTCGCGGTACTGGCGGGTCGTCCCGTCAGGCAGCTTGTAGTTCCTCAGCGCTACCATGGCGTCTCCTAGATCGAGCTGCCGGTCTCGACCGAGTACTTGCAGAACGCTGCCGGGTACTCGACCGCGAGCACGAAGCGCTGGTAGGCGCGGAAGCTCACCAGGCCGTGGCTGAAGTCCTCGCCGTCGTAACCGACGTCGAAACGGCGTCCGGTCACGTGCGAGTAAATCGTGCCGCCGCGCTTGAACGCGCCCAGGATGGACGTGCCGCTGGTCAGCGCCGGGGTCGGTACGATACGGATGGTGCGCCACAGGACGTCGCCGACCGTGACGCTGTTGCCGTAGACCAGCCCGACGGGACCTCCGAGCACGTACTGGTCGGACTCGTTGCGCAAGGTCTGGAGCGTGTCATAGTCCTCGTCGGCCACGAGCAGCGTGTCGACGTTGAAGTTCGGCGTCGCCTTGCGGATGAGCGTCTTCTGCGCGAGCAGCGACTCGATGAACGAGAGGTTGTAGCCGCTTGCGGAGGCGGTCAGCAGGCCGGACGTGTTCACGAGGCCCGTGATGTTGTTGCCGGTGCCGTCGCCGCCCACGAGCTGGTCCTCGACGACGATGTCGAGGTTGTAGCCTGCGCGGGAGTTGACGTGGCTCACGAAGCGCGGGGCGTCGGTGAGGATCTCGTCGGACTGCTTCCAGAAGGCCGTGACCTTCTTCAGCTCCGAAGACGCGCGGACGGGGTCGTTCACGTGAATCTGCGCGAACTTGCCGGTCTCTGCCGTCATCGCGGCGGAGCCCTCGAACGTGCCCTCGACGTACCATGCCACGGAATCCTTGGAGGTAGTCTCGTGGTTGAACAGGTCCCAGATGGTCAGCGGGCGACGGTAGCCCTCGCGGATTTCGGTGTCGACGTCGGTCAGCACCTCGTCGAAGTAGTTCGGGCTGTTCTCGCCGTCAAGCTCGCCTACGGTCTGGGTGTCGTTGTAGGCGCGGAACGAGATGTTCGGGAGCTCGAACTTGCGCTCGCGGCCGAACTTGTTCTTCTGGAGCTCGTCCCAGACGCGCGCGCCGAGCGAGTTGTCGCGCTTGACGTGAACCTTGCCGGTGTTCTTGCTGGTGCCCACCACGGTGCCAGCGCCGCCCATGACCTGGTCGATCTTGAGCGAGCGGATTTCGACCTGCTTGGCACGGCGTGCGACCTCGGCCTTGAACAGCTTGCCGTCGGCCTCGATTGCCTCGACGTCGTTCTCAGGGTCGTCGAAGGCGTCCGCGATCACGTCGCGGCGAGCAATAAGGGAGTCGTAATCGAGCTCGCGGTACTGCTCGGCAGTCAAAGTCTCGAATGCCATTACATTTCTCCTGTCTCGAACAGAAACTTGGACTTGCGGCGGTTGCGCTCGTCCCTTTCGATGCACCGCGCCAACTCCTGGCGCTCAGCCAACTCCTGGCGTTCCGCTTCGATCACTCCGTCGAAGTAGGAGCGTGCATGTATCTCGGTGCCTTCGTTCGCCGGGCGCGACACGGCGCTGACGTCGAAGACCTTTGAAACCTTGGTGATGGTCGAGGTATGGGTGGACCTGTCGTACTCGTACCCATCCTCTGCGATAATAAAACCCCAGCTCATACGGTCAATAAGGCCGTTCTTGATGGCCTCGTAGAGGTCACGGCCCTGTCGGCAGCCCTTGAGGTTTGCCCTCGTGAACAGACCGTGCTCGTCGGGCAGGAGCGCGAGCGTCGCGTTGCGCAGGCGCGCCATCACGATGCCCTCGTGGTTGAGCTGGAAGATGACGTCCGACATGTCCGCGCCATCGAGCGCGTTGCGGTCGATGACCTCGTAGTACCCGTCCCACAGCTCGTACGGGTCGTCGAACGTCGTGGCGTAACCTTCGATGATGCAGTCGTCGCTGCCCTCCTCGGGCTCGACCGCCGTGAAGGTCATCTCGAAATTCCTGTATTCGCGTCCTTCTACAACAGGCATGGCTAAGCCTCCGCGTTCTCGTCGTCTTCTGAGTCGTTCGACATGTCCTCGTAGAGCGGCCTCTCGATGAGCTGGTGCTCGTAGTCGGAGTCGTGCTGGCGCTCTGTCATGTCGATTTGCGATAGCAGCAGGTACTCGCCGCGGATCACGAACTGGTCGCCGCCGGGTACCGTGTTCATCTGGAGAATCTTGCGACCCTCGTTGAGCGTCATCAGTCCACGGTCGACCATGTCGCGGATCATGTTGCGCTTCTCAGCCATGGCCGCGTACTGGAGGCGGCTTGAGGAGAACTCGACCTTGTTGTGCAGGCGCTGCGTCCGCGTGAAGAGCATGCTCGTGATGCCCTCACTGATGTTGACCGCCCACGGCTCGACCTTGCCCTCGTAGTAGGCCGCCCACTTGTTGGGCTCGTAGTCGTTCTGGATGATGGCCTTGTTCGTGCCGTAGTAGCTGAACACGCCGTCCTGGATGCGCTCCATCTCGTCCGCGTCGATGACGAAGGACTGGTTCTTGACCTGCTCGACGCTCGCGAACGTCTGGTCGTACACCAGGATGCCGCCCTCGTTGTCGGCGGCGAGGTTGGTGTCGACGAAGCGCTTGCGCTTGTTGTCGAGGTCCTTCTCGTCCATGCGCGAGCTGACCTGGCCTATCCACCTGATGCGCGCGCCCGCCCTGATGGCGGCCTTCTGCGCGTTCTCCTGCGCCTTCATGAGGTCCAGGGTCGATCTCGGCGCTACGTTCGCGCCGAAGATGTCGCTCCTGAACTGGAAGCGCGTGATGAAGCAGACGCTCCTCAGCTCGATCGCATGGGTGCAATGGGGGCTGACGCCGTCGGGCGAGGTGTAGAACTTGACCCACGGCTCGCCCGCGTAGTCCACCACCTCGGCGTAGTCGTACAGGAGCGGGTAGATGCCCACGATGGTCTGCATGTCCTTGGCGAAAGCCGGGATGATGGCGCACGTGTTTAGCGCCTCCGTGAGCGTTGCGCTCCTATACAGAAATTGCGGCCAGGTCATGAGCTCGTTCGGGGCGGTCTTTATCATCCGCTCGACGGCTTTGCTGTTGCCCTCGTAGGCGGGGTCGAGCTTCGAGCAGGCCGTGGCGAACTTGTCGATGCACGCGCGGATGAGTTCCTGCTCGTAGACCTCGCCGGTGTAGGCGGTGGACACAGGCTGCGATTCGGAGAAGGTGGCATACGGATTCACGGCAGGCTTTTCTAGAGCCTGCTTCTTAGGCCAGTACAGTTTTTCCCATAGTCCCATAGCATGACTGTACCATCTTTGGTACTGCTATGGCTGAAGCGTTTCTCGGCACCGCTACTGCTTGATTATCGCCTGGTAGTCGTCCCACTTGTCGGAGAGCACGGTGTAGGCGCACAGCTCCGCGACGAAGCCGTCGATGCGGAACTTCGGCGAGTTCATCTTCTTGTCGGGCTGGATGTTGCCGTTGACGTCGGGTTTCACCTGCACGTTCATGCGGCACCACTCGTTGATCGGGTTGTGGTCGTCCACCACGCGGTGCGCCTGGTACTCGGCCCGCAGCTGCTTCATGGGCTGCGACAGCGTGATGGCGCCCTGGCGGACTTTGATGCAGTTCTGCTCGCCGACGAACGATTGCAGCTCGCGCAGGGTCGAGTCGTCCACGTGCCACGGGTCGAACCCGACGGCGTAGATGTATATACCCAGCTCAGACTCGATTTCCTGGAACCAGTCGAGGAACACGCGCTTGTCCACCTTGTTGCCCGGGTACGTGCGCATCAGGTCGCGCGCTATCCACTGGCGGTACGGCACGTCGTCGCGCTCGCGGTTCAACTCGTCGGTCAGGTCGAATACGGCCTCCGGTATCCAGTACATGGACCGCTCGTAGATGGTCAGGTCGTCCGGGCGCATGAGCAGCACCTTCGCGGCGTTGAGGTCGATCGTGTCTGCGGCGTCGAAGCCTGCGATGCCGTACTTGAAGTTCATGTTCTTCCAGTCGTCCACCTTCGTGGTGTTCACGCACTCCTCGATCTTCAGCCAAGCGCACGACTGGTTCTGCGGGACGTTGAACTCCTTGGTGAGGACGGTCGGTAGATAGCTCGGGTCCTGCTTTGCCTTATTGACCTGGTCGCGTAGGTAATCGAGCTTTTTGATGGTGCCGAGTCCAGGATTAGCCTTCGGCCACATCGCCTCTTTTTCGTACTCGTCGCGATTGTCGAGCTCATAGATGAACGGAAGAAGTGTGTCATCGTCCACTTCCCCTTCGAGCCAGCGTTTCGCATAGTCGTACTCGCTGTCGAAAACGTTATTGCGGACAAAGCCGTTGGTGGTAATCAGGAACATCATTGGGTTTTCCCTGGAACCAGTGCCCTGACGAACTAAATCGAAGACGTCGCGGTTCACAAGCGCCGCTACTTCATCCACCACGCCGAGGTGGACGTCGAGGCCGTCGAGGTGACTCGTATTCGACGATAAAGGCGTGATGTAGCCGAGGTTGGCATCGTTGATAATGCCGTCCTGGCCGCGCTCCTTGACGATGCCAGTGCGCAACAGCTTCTTCATGCGGCGCGACAGCTTGTACATGCGGACCGCTGCGCCATAGCCGAGCGATGCTTGATCTTTCGAGGTTGCGACATTGTAGATTTGTGGAGCGCCCTCGCGGTCGCCTATCAGCATGTACAGCTCAAGTGCGGCGAGAAGCGTGGTCTTTCCGTTCTTGCGCCCGATTACGACGAGCACGTTGTTGAACTGCCTGTTGCCGTTATCGTCCACGAAGCCGAACGCCGTCTGCACGAGCGCCTTCTGAAACGGGTCCAGCGACAGGAGGCGCCCAATCCTGCCGGACGGGACGTAGCACTCGGTCTCGATGAACTTGACCGGCCTGTTCGCGGCTTCGTAATCGAAGTGCCAGCGCTTGTAGCCGCCTTCGAAGCGCGGCAGCATTATGAGGGCGAGCGCCTGTATTTTCGCGCACGCGACAATCTTGCCGTCCGCCACGTCCTGGAAGTACCGCTCCGCCTCTGAGATATGTCTTTTGCGCTTAGCAGCCAACTTGCTCGTTTATGACCGTGCGCGACGGGTAGATGTTGAACGTGCAGTCTCGGCAATTGCGGATAACCACCTGCGGCGAGAACTCGCCCATGACCTCGGACAACTCACCGCACTTCTCGATAGCCTCGTCGACCTGCTCGGTGTCTACCGCGATGCCGACCTCGACCTCGCCGATTTTCTCGCCCATCATGCCTCCAATATCCTGTCGTGTATGTGCCCGCACCCCACGCGCGTGTCAACGTAGAGCTTTATCCCGCGTTCCGCGCATGCTGCGCAGAAGTGGTAATCTTCCCCGAGCCCGCTGCCGTCGGCGTAATCCCGGAACACGAACCACGGGCGCTTGAGCCGCCTGAACACGCTCGTGCTTATGAGCGCGCAGCCCATGCCGCCACGCTTGGCCCCGGCGAGGTGGACCCCCTTATCGCGCAGCTCACGCAGCTCCGAAGCCCTGTAGCAGTCGTCGTTCCCGACCGTGCCGGGCCTCACGAAGCTCGTGAGGTCGCCGTCGTCTGTGCCGCGGACGTAGAAGCCCATGCAGACGTCGAGCTGCGCTGACAGCAGCAGCGTGAGCGCGTCGGGCGGGACGACGACGTCGGAGTCCACCATCCAGAGGAGGTCCACCTGGTCGTCGAGCGCAGCCCGCGCCATCTCGTTGCGCGCGCGTGCGACGTCGTAGCCGCTCACGTAGCGGTGGACCACCCTTTCGAGCTCGCACGGGGCGTTGACCTCGGCGTGCTCGATCGCGTTGCCTATCGCCTCGGCGCACGCCGCCTTGATCGACCTGTCGAACGTCGGCACGCTCACCATCAGGCTATTTGCCATTGTGAGCCTTCTTTATGGCCCGTTCGTGCAGCTCAAGGACGCTGTCCCAGCTCATCTTGCGGTACTCGTCGACGATCGAGCGCTTCCGCCAGTCCTCGGTCTTGTACCCGGCGAAGTGCTCGATGCGGATTATGTTCGTCGGGTTGGTGAAGCGCGTGCAGTTGTACTCACTCGGCATGTCATGGATGTGGCCGCAGCAAAGGAAGCTGAAGACGTCCTGCTCGATGTTCGGGTACAGCCGCTCGTTGAGCGCGTAGATGACCTCCTCTGCCTTCCCGTCGCGGAGCTTCTCAAGGTTGTAGAGGGCCACGCCCGTGTTGCAGTAGAGCATGTTCTTGATTTTCGTCGCCGTCTCCTGGGCCGCGGAGAAGTAGCAGTTGTCTATCGGCATGTCCCATACGTCCGAGACGCTGCGCACGCAGATGGTGTCCACGTCAAGCGACAGGATGCGGTCCACGTCGGCGAGCTCCGGCATGAGCGCGAGGGCCGCGCGCATGAGCGCCAGGTAGGAGTACGACGTCCTCATGCTCGGCGACGTCTTCGGGAAGAACTCCTGGCCGCTCACGTCGACGACCTCGCAGAAATCCGGCAGCCAACAGTCGTAGTCGCCCTCGGTCAGCATCCAGACCTTGTCGACGTCCGAGTTCGCGATGAGCGACTTCGCCGCCGTCTGCATGTCGCCGTAGATGTTCTTCGTGCCAGAGTAGAGCGCGTGCTTCATGGTGGTGCCTCCTTAGTCAGCCAGCCTGCTTATCAGGTCGCATACGCGTTCCGTGCTGTGCCCGTCGCATGCGCCGGCCACGGTTGCGACGCACCGCCTCTCGACGGCGCGCATGCCCGTCGCTGCCGCTTCGCGAAGCGCCAGCACGAGGCGCTCCTCGTTGCCTTCGACCGATATCCACCGCGAGCTGTAGAACGTCGGGTAGTCGTAGTACATGCCGCGTTTTCTCAGGTAAACGTCCTTGTCGTCCACCGCTAGCACGCTCGGCTTGCCGAACAGGTATGCGTCGAACAATATCGAGCTGTAGTCGGTGAGCAGCACGGAGCACGAGCGCAGGTACGCTTCGGACGGCTCATCGGGCGACACCTCTATCACGTGCCTGTACCAGCCGTGCCCGCGCTCCCCCATCAGCGGCCCCTTGGTGAAGTAATGCCTCTTCACGACAAAAACCTCGCCGTCTTCGAGGAGCGAGTCGAGAAGCGTCCAGTCGATAGTCGGGAGGCGTCCGTCGCCGTTGCGGTAGGTCGGTGCGTACAGGTAGATGCGGTCGACCGGGCGCCCGCCGAGCGACTTGTACCTGAAGCCGTCACGGAAGCACGAGTCGGTCCTCGGCATCCCGTATGGCAACACGCGCGCGCGGGGGATTCGGAACTGGTTCGCCACGATGCCAATACCTGCCTTGGAGGTTGATATCGCGTAGTCTATCTGGTCAGATGCCGCCTGGTCGTACCATGGCTTGTGCTTCTCGTCGGCGGCGTAGAGCTTGTCGCCCGTGATGCCGTGCCCGATGTTGACCGACTTCACGCGCGATTTGCCCTCGATGAGCTTCGGTAGGTAGTCGCAGACGACGACGGAGTACCCGTCGCGCTCGGCTGACCGCATGGCGTCGTTGCCGAGTGCGAAGTCCTTCTCGCCTCGGTACGCGTTCCACACGGCGGTAAGGTTCTCGCAGCGGCCGAGCCTGTTCTGTGAGACGAAGAGCACGGAACCCATCAGTCCATCTCCTCGGTGTACCTCTCCACGAACCCCTGGCACTCGTTCCACGCCTGCGCGGCGCGGTTCTTCGTGCCGAACACGGCGGGGATGGAGTGGCCCTCGTCGCATTCCGCGCCGTAGAGCGTCTTCCGGCCCTTGACGTCTAGGTACGTAGGCTCGACGTGCGACCCGCAAATCGAGCAGTCACGAAACTTCATAAGCGTTCTCCCCTGTTACTTCGCGCGGTGGCGCTTGCACTCGTCCACCAGGGGCGAGAATATCTGCTTGCGGTTGATCGCGCAGTCCACGATGCGCTTCCCGTCGTCGTCCACCGCTTCGATCGCCTTGTGCGCGCAGGTGTCGCAACCCTTGTTACCAGTCATTTCGTACCCTCCCGCAAATCTCAAGCCAGTGAGAAGTCGGCATAGACGTGTAATACGGCGCGCCGTCGTTCCAGAAGGTCTCGCAATCGAAGCTGAGCTCCATGCTTTCGACCAGGATGTCGAACTCGACCTTCTCGCCTTCTTCCTCATAGCAGCAGTGGAGCGTCTTGCCGCAAATCCCCTTCGAGATATCGCGCAGACTGCGCGTCTGGGTCCCGCAGTACTCGCAACGCGGCCCGGTTACCGGGGCGCCGCAGTTCTTGCAGTTCGTATCCGCCACCTAGCTCCAATCGTCCGCCATGCTCGGCTCGTCCGAGCCGTTGTCCACCAGCACGCGCCGCAAGTACGTGGCCGCGCGCGCCTTGTCCGTCTCGCGCTTGTGCACGATGTTGAGCTTGGGATTCTCCTTCGGGCCCTTCTCGGTCTCGATGACCAGCCCCTCGCGCGCGATCTCCTCGTTGAGCACCTCGATCTGCGCGCACGTCATGCAGAACCCGCTCAGAATCTCGTTCGTGAAGGCGTCCAGCCCCTCCCCGAACACGGGCTTGTACTGGGCGTACTTCTCTGCCGCAAGCTTCTCTACCTTAGTTGAAGTCTTCAATCGGTATCACGTTCCCATCGTCGTCGAAAGCCCACCTCGGCTCGCGCGCGGGAGCGGACCCGTACACCTCCGGGTGGTAGTACGCGTGGCAATCCCTGCAAACCCTCTCAAGGTTCGCCTTGTCAAGCGTTATCTTCGGGTCGTTGATGTTCTGCGGGCTCAGGTGCACCTTGTGGTGCACGATCTCCGCCTTGGTGTATTTCCCCAAGCTCAGGCACCTCTCGCAAAGCCCGAAACCCTCCTGCATGTACGAGTCCCGGACCGTCCTCCACGGCCTCCCGTGGTAGAAATCCCGCGCGAAGTCCCTAGCCATTGGAATATTGTACCAAAACAGATACAAAATTTGCGAAAAGGGGAGGGGAGCGGGCCGAAAAAGTGCAATTTATTTTCGCGGCGGCGCGTTTTTTTGACTCCCCGCGCCGGTCCCCCAGACGCAACGGTGTTACGGCGACCCGGGGGGCGTATCACCCCAGGTCAGAGCGTTTTTCGGGGATCATCAGGGGTTTTGCATCGTTTCCCCAGGTCATCCGCGGATTTCCGCTTTTGTCACGCTTTTGTCACGCTCGCCCTCGTCTCGTGTCCGCTTTTCGGTACAGTCTCGCCCTCGCTCGCCCTCGCTCGCTCACTCGCTCGCTCACTGCTCGTCGCTCGCGCTCGCTCGCCCTCGCTCGCCCTCGCTCGCCCCCCTCGCTCGCCCTCGCTCGCCCCCCTCGCTCGCCCCCTCGCTCGCGCTCGCCCCTGCTCGCTCGCCGCCCCTCGCCCCCCTCGCTCGCTGCTCGCCCCCTCGCTCGCTCGCACTCACTCGCCCACTGCTTGCGCTCGCTCGCTGCTCGCACTCGCTCACTACTTGCACACGTCCACTATTCGCGCCGCTTTGCGTGTCGTGTCTGTCTGGTATTCGCTCGCCCCCGCTGCTCGCTGCTCGCTAGCACTCGCTCGCTGCTCGCACCCTCGCCCCCCGCTCGCTCGCTTTGGTGTACTGCTTTCGGTACAGTCCCGCTTTTGGTGCACTTTGCCCCGCGCTCGCCGCACGCTCGCCCCCTCGCTACACGCTCGCCACTGCTCGCCGCTTGCGCTCGCTCGCTGTGCCGTTTTCGGTACAGCTCGCCCCCGCTCGCTCGCCCCCGCTTTCGCCCCCGCTGCTCGCTGCTCGCCGCTCGCTCGCTCGCCGCTTGCGCTCGCCCCGCTGCTCGCTGCTCGCCCCCGCTCGCTCGCCCCGCTGCTCGCCCCCTCGCCCCCTCGCTCGCCGCTCGCTAGTGCGCACCAGGGCGACGCTATCACGAACGAGAATAACGAATATCAGGGGTTATTACGAAACCTTGGATCCGTCACACTATCTTTCGTGAAAATAAATCTATTCTCGTTCGAAGTCAATTACAAGCGCATCATCAGGCACTTTCTCGCTAGGAATGGCGCAAAGCGTGAAACCGCAAACGCTCAACAATCGAGCAGCGTTGTATATTTTCGGCTCTACGTTTTGAGTCTTGCAAGCAGATACAAAACCCCTGCTCAAGCCCAATTTTGGCCCTATATCGGTTGTTCGAACCTTTGAACGTTTGGCCGCCTGATAAAGCACAGCCCAAAAACCCATACCAAAACCCCTAACAATAAGCGATTTATCATCGTTGATTGAATAACTTGCAATTGATATATCTCGTTTGAGAACCGTTCACCCCCTCGAAAACGCCTGTTTTGCCTGAAAAACCCGCATAAATCGCAGTTTATCACGTCTAAACCCGTTTAGCAATTCACATCTAAACCACAGAATGACCATAAACCCAGATAGCCCCAAAAGTCTAAACGCACTTAGACCACACGATAAGCCCCAGAATTCTAAACGCCTTTAGACATTGTGCTACCTTGTCTCACCGTGGCACTCCCGATAAACCACAGCGCAAGCCACAGCGCGAACAACCGAAAGGGTGAACAGAAATGACGAACAACAAGCAGAACAAAACGCAGGCCACCGAATATCACTTTGCAGTGCAAGCCGATTGTGCAAACCTCAAAGACGGTGACAAAGTGACGTTTGCGACAAGCGAAACGCTCGCAAGCAACCGCAAACCCGTTACCCGTACTGTGCACGGTTGCAAGGATATCGGCGGCGTTCCTTGGGTCAAGTTCGATAACCAGACGGTTTCTCTTGATAACGAGTTTTTCGCGTCGTTCATCGTCGTAGCCGTCAACGATATCGACCCGTACGAATGGCGCAAGCAGTTCATTACTGAGCCTGAGCCTGAGCCTGAGCCTGAGCCTATCGCCGAACTTGTGGCGCAATACCTTGAAGCAAACGAGCCACTCCCCGCAATTGCAAACGCTAAGCCTGAGCCTGAGCCTGAGCCTGAGCCTGAGCCTATCGCCCCCGAACTGCTCGCGCAAATCGCCGCTAACGCTGCTAATGCCGTGCTTAAGAATCGCGGTTCTATTGAAGCGGCTTCAGCCGTTGCAAGCGCTATTCTTGCGCCGCTCGCTCAGACGGCAAAAGCGCCTGAGCCTGAGCCTGAGCCTGAGCAGGTACCCGCAAAGCCTGAGCCTGCTGATTCGGGCAAGTGGTGCACGTTCGTAGACGATTCGAGCGCTTGCGTAATGCGCAAGCTGTACCAACTCGGACAGGCGTATTTCGTCAAGAACGGCGGCGAGTTCGCAGAACTTGACCACGTTTCGAGCGTCTACAAAATCCACGCGACGCAGGGTAAAGCGCTCGCCGCTATCAACGAGCACAAGAGACGCGCAAAGGCGCAAGCGGCGGCGCAAGCTGCTAAGCCGTCTAAGCCTGCTAAGGCGAGCGCTAAGCCGTCTAAGGCTGCTAAGGCGAGCGCTCAGCCTGTCAAGGCCGTCAAGCCGTCTAAGCCTGCTAAGCCTGAGACGTTCACGACTGAGCAGGTGCAAGCGGCGGTAAACGACGCTATAGCGGCCACGCTCGCGCGTCTCGGTATCTCCCCCGACTCGGTCAAGCCTGAGCGCATCACCCCCGAAACTGTGAGCGCTGTACCCGCTCAGCGCATCGCGTTCATCGAACAGGCGCGCAAGGACTACGAACAGCTAAGCGGGAAAGACAAGGGCAAAGTTGACGGAGTTATCAGGCGCGCCAAACGCCTTTACGGTATCGATTTGCGCTTTTACCGTGATAAGGCGTGGGCATGGTTTGAAAACGCAGGCGCAAGCATTGAGGCGCTTCATCGTAACGGCTCTATCGTCGACAAGTCGCTCGTAATGGCTACATGCGGACAAGATGCAGAAATGTCTACGGTCAACAAGAGCGGCGAATTCGTCACGCACGTAGAGTATTCAAAGGCGCGTGGGCAAATCGTAGTTAAGGACTTGTTTGCATAGCTTCTGAGCGGCTCTAAGCGTCTCTAAGCCGTCATTGCATACGCTAGGGACTCATACCCGCTGTGAGTCTCTAGACGTGGGCAATACGAGCCTACAAACGCCCAAATATGCCTGAGCTATAACATCCTCGTTGGCTCTAATTTGGGCAAGCCGTCAAGCTTGACGGTCACAACGAAACAACCGAATGCACGCGATTCTATAGCGTGTACAGCGTGAGACGGTCGCGCTGGTGCAAGCTGGTCACCCCCGATAAAGTAGGGACGTGGGCACAATCGCAAGGGCGATACTAGCCGCGATTGAACCCGAAACCCGCAAAGCCTATACAACGCTTTGCGAGTGGATACGAAAGCTTTCTAGGTTGTTCCATAATCCACAGTTCACGGAGACACAACGCAGACGTTGCAAGCGTTTGGCGTAGCTCGTTGAATCGGGTTAAACAGGCCATTCTAAGCCGTTCTAAGGGCTGCTCAGTCCATACCCGAAACAATGACCGCATAGCGGCGAAAAGCTGCTAGCGCTTGCAAGAATGCGCGTTAAGTGAAAGCCACGTCATAACGTGGCTTAGAACGGTTACGCTTTGACCGACGGCGGCGAATAGCTAGCAAGCAATGCATAGCGCAAGTGATACGACTAACTTGCCGCAAAGCTCGAAACGACGCAAGCGATACGAGCGAGCGTCGCGCTACGGTTTCGGCGTTTGAGCGAATAGAAACCGCGAAAGCCGTTTAGCTGTGGTGCTTCAAATCCTGTCAACGGATAACCCTACTCCATACGCCTTGAATCAATCGATACTAGAAAAGCCGTGCAACCTGAGCGCCGCGATACGAGCGGCGGTCAATCCCTGAGCGCCGCGATACGAGCGGCGGTCAATCCCTGAGCGCCGCGATACGAGCGGCGAGCGCTGAGCCGTGATACAAGCGGCGAGCGCTGAGCGCTGAGCGCCGCGATACAAGCGGCGGTCACTGAGCCACGAAACGAGCGCCGCGATACGAGCGGCGAACGATAACCCACGACGCGAGCGACGCGATACGAGCGCCTTATGTTCGCGCAAAACCTTTTGGCAATACGAGCCGCACGGCTTGTCAAGACAGACAAAGGCACAACCCATGCCCGAATACTACGGGTGCAGTATGTCCTGCGTCGATACCACGTGGGCTGTGCTATATGCGAGCAGCGGTTTTCCGGAAACGGCGTCGCGAACCGTGTGACAGGTCATGCGTGGTCATGTAAACCCACGCTCGCTATGCAACGCGTAGCGAGTTGCTAGTGCCTGACCTCATGCGGGGTGAAGACGCGTGAGGTCATGTAAGTGGCAACTCGCCACGAAGGAAAACCCCTGATGAGAAAGGAAAAACCATGTACGAGACGATTGACGAACTGTTGGCGATGGTTGAAGTCGCAAACGAGACGGCGCAAAGCGAAATCGCCGCCTACGGAACGAACTTCGAAGCTTTCGAACCCGCCCCCCGCTGGTTCGAAGTCGAGCCCGACGATGGGCTTGAGCAGGCGTTTCGCCTGATGTACGCGAACGAGAACGAAAGGTAGGTACGAAATGAAAACGCGAATCATCGTACTGGCTGCATGTGTCGCAGCCGTAATCGCCCTGACGCTCGCAGGAACACCGAAGGCCGAAGCCCTGCAAGCAACGAACATGCAGGCCGCGAACGTGTCGCTCCCCTATGTGGACGACGCGAACCCGTGCGGCGCGAAGTCCTATGTCGCGACAATCACCTGCTGCGGCGACGCGAAGGCGAAGCTGAAGGTGACCGACCTGAAAACGAAAAAGCAGGTCAGAGTCACGAAGCACCGTCCACGCGTCTGGACGGTGACCATGAAGCGTGGCCGCACGTATCGCATCAGCGTGAAGGCGCGAAGCGGCGCGTGGAAGTCCATCAAGTACGGCATCTGCTGAGGTGCCGACGATGAAGACGAACCTGATGTTAGCGGCCGCCTACGTGGCGGCCTTTCTGTTGCCCCTGATTTGGGATGTGCTCGTGAACTGCGGGCACCCGTACTAAGGAGGAACCATGCTCCGGTACATCTGGATGCTTCCAGCGACCATGCAGCGCGAAATCATGTGCGCCCTGCTCGCCGCTGGAATCGAGGGCGAAGACCTCGAACTCGCCATGGATGGTCGCGTATGCGACCTCGAAGACACCATCAACATCGACCCTTGGAGGTAACCATGAAGATGCTGGTCATCTACGGAAGAACCGACAAGCACGGATACATGAGACGAACTGGTTCTGAGAAAAAGAACCTCACTCACTACCAGGCCATCGCCGAATCGAAGCTCGAAGACGTCGCCGCGGTCATCGCCCAGGAAACCATGAGGGCGCAGATGGCATACGTGGACGGCAAGGTAACCCAGGTCTAGGAAAGGGGACGAACCATGAAGCACTACGCGAAGTTCAAGGGCGGCGACGAATACGACCTCATCAACCCGAGGACGCGCCGCTACGTCTGCCATTCGCACGAATGGCTGGCCGACACGAAGCACCGCTACAGGAAGCGCGAACGCGCCATCCTGAAGCGCATGACCGCCGAGCTGGTGGCCTATGAGCTGGACGGATACCGCGATGACGAGCGCGCCTACTGGTGGGGCGTGCTCGACGGCTCGAAGTTCGACTGGAACGAATTCGAAATCGCGGAGGTGTCCCTGCGCGAATCCGGCCAATGGACGCATGACCACACGAAAATCTTCGCGGCGGCGTACCTCGAAATCAGGAACAGGAGCAAGGCAGCCTATGAGGAATGGCTGGAACTCGCTTAGAAGGGAGTCCACCCAGCCCGCACGGCGCGAAACGCGAACCATGAAACGCCCCGATGAACAGGGCTTTTCCTTTGAAAGGAGGAAACCATGAAGTTGCGAGACTTGGTCATGTCCGAGGTCATGGTCGTGGTTAACGATTACGACACGGGCGAAATCGTTTACGAGGGGACGTGCGGATACAACGCCGTGTTCGGACTCGAAAGCGATTGCTTCGACATGGCGCTCGAATGGACTGAGAGGAACAGCAAACCCATCGCATTTGTGACCGTCCGATTCGCAGAAGGACGGCACCGTGCGCTGATGGCGTTCATGAAGGCGGATGCCGAACTGGAAGCGTTCCTCAACTCCCCAGCGCGGCGGAGCATGAACGACGAGGAAGCTCGTGCCGAATACAAACGGCTCAACGCGAATTACCACGCCGCCCACAAAGACTGGACGGGCTGTTAGCCCAAATCTACGAATCACAAAAAACGCCCCGATGAACGGGGCTTTTTCTTTTCAGCAACAACGCCCCGCAGTGGGGCGTTGCCATGTAAGTCGAGCTGCCGCTGCCTAGGAAACTTCGGCAGCTCACGAACGAAAGGAATTGTACCATGCCGAACACGAACACGAACAGCGTCCAGCTCACCCCGTATGAGGAGTACATCGAGGGCTGCCGTCGGCTCTACGCGGACCGCCTGGAGGGCAACCTGACGCGGAATGAGTACGCGATCGCACGCGAGGCCGTCCTGCTCGCGGCCATCGAAGTAATGGACGGCGACCTCGAACAGATGCGGAGGATATCATCGAACATCTACTCGTCCCGTGAAGCCGGCCTCCTGGAAGACGCCATGAACGCGGCGGCCGAAGCCCAGGGCGTGCGGTTATGCGAGTGCTGCCGATCCGTGGTCGACCCTGACGACCCGTACTCCGTCGAGCACGAAGGTCGCCTGTTCTGCTCGACCACGTGCGCCAACGATGCCGGCGTCCACACCTGCCCCCAGTGCGGCGAGCGGTTCGATTCGCACAGCCATGATGACGACAGTGTCCTCACCGTGGGCGGCCAGCTCTTCTGCTCGGCGGAATGCGCCCACGAAGCTGGCTACGAATGCTGCGAGTGGTGCGGCGATTGGGTATCCACGGGCAGCTACTACAGCATCGAGCTCGACGGCCATTTCTTCTGTGGCGACAGTTGTGCGAGCCACGACTTCACGCGCTGCGCCCACTGCGACGAATGGGTGCCGAACAACCGCACGTATGTGGTGCGCACGGAGGAGGGCAACCTCCTCTGGTGCGAGTCGTGCTGGGAGGACGAAACCCGCGAATGCGAGGGGTGCGGCACGTGCTGGGACGAGTCGGTCATGGAATACGACGATGAAGACGATTCCTATTTCTGCCCGTCCTGCATACGGCGCCGAAACGCGAACGGCGAGCTGCACGATTACGGCTGGACGCCGCTCATCAAGTTCTTCGGCGATTACGCGAAGTCCCCGCTCCTTGGCGTCGAGCTGGAGACCGACGGCGGCTATGACCGCGAAGCCTACGTAGTCCAGCTCGCCGATATCGAGGGGTTCAAGGAGCACTTCTGGATGACCCGCGACTCGTCGCTTGAGAACGGCGTCGAAATCACGTCCATGCCGTGCACGCTGGCCTATCACGCCAACGAGCTCGCCGACGTCTACACGAAGATTCGCGGCGCGGCGCTCGCGAACAGCTTCCGGAGCCATGACGGCGGACGCTGCGGCCTGCACGTCCATGTGAACCGCCTGTTCTTCGGGAAGAGCGTAGACCTCCAGGACGTCGGCGGCTACAAGCTGATGAGGCTGCTGCAACGGTTCGAGAACGAGCTCACGAAGTTCTCGCGCCGCCGCTCGAACCGCTGGTGCGAGTACACCACGAGCGGGGTGTACGGCCCCGACGAGCAGGGCGAGCCCGACTCCCCCAGCCGCACGCTGGACAAGGCTCGCGACATGAAGTACGAACGCCGCCACGAGCAGGCGCTCAACTTCCAGCACCAGAACACGTTCGAGTTCCGCATCTTCCGCGGGACGCTGAACATGTCCACCTACTTCGCCTGCCTCGCCCTGGTGAACGGCATGTGCCACGTCGCCAAGATGCACAGCGCCCACTACGTCGAGACGGTCGAATGGTACCAGCTCATGAAGGACGTCATGTCCGCATGCGACGAGCCGAAGTCCCGCGAGTACCTGCGCGACTACCTGGAGAACAAAGAGCTGCTCTAGCGGCTGTCCACCTCCCCGACGAAACCAGAGAACACGAACGAAAGGAATGCAACATGTGCATCATCGTAGCCAAACCCGCAGACACCAAGATGCCCGACACCGAGACCCTGAGGGCGTGCTTCACCGCCAACCCCGACGGCGCGGGGTTCATGTACGCCGACGGCAAGACCGTGAAAATCCGCAAGGGGTTCATGAAGTTCGGCGATTTCCTGGACGCGTTGGATGACGAAATCCCGACGTGGATGCAGGACGACGTGTCCATCGTCATGCACTTCAGGATTGCGACTCACGGCGGCGTGAAGCCCGCCTGCTGCCACCCGTTCCCGCTCACGGACTCGAAGGAGGACATGAGGGCGACGGAGGTCTCCGCGCGCTTCGGCGTGGCGCACAACGGCGTCATCACGGGAAGGAGCACGGGAGCCGAGTGGTCGGACTCCATGGACTTCATCGCATGCTTCATGACGCCGCTGGCGAAGATGAACCCGAACTTCATGCACAACGACTACGCAACCGAGCTGCTTGAGGACGCATGCGGGTCAAAGCTCGCCATCATGGACGGCTCGGGCGAAATCAAGACGGTCGGCCACTTCTACGACAAGGAGGGCGTGAAGTTCTCCAACACGAGCTACCTGCGCACGGTCACCAACTGGTCGTCGTACAAGGACATATGGTACAGCGACACGGGCTGGCACGAGGGCGGATGGCGCACGGCATCGACGGTGCGTGCGTCCTACGGCATATGGGACGATGACGACGATGACGACGAGTACGGCCTCGCTTACGGCGAGAAGCTCGAAGACCTCGTGGACGCCCTGCCGTACGCGGCGTGCGCCGACTGCCTGTGGAACGAGGAATGCGCCCTGACCTACCCCGTCTGCGACACGGAGAAGGGCGCCGACTCCATGGCCGCCGACATACTCGCCGAGGAATCCGAGCGCGAGGCGCTTGAGCTCGGGTATGAGGAAGACCCGTCGTACTACGAGGCCCTGCACGCTTCCAACGAGCAGCAGAAGGCGGTTTCGAAGGCGTTGATGACGAAATTCTAAGGAGGTGATGCCTATGGGCACGGTCGGTGTCTGGACGATGAACGAGGAGGGCGAGTTCACGTTGCAGGAACCCTATGCGACGTACCTCGCCGAAGCCAAGCTGTGCGCGACCCAGGGATGGCGCGAGTCGCTGTACGCCTACCTGGTCGAGCGCAGCCCGTACACGAGGGACGAGCTCAACGACGAGATGCTCCGAAGGGTTGCCGAGCGCGAATGCTCGGCCATGGAGCTGCTTGAGGAGTTCGTCATAGAAGCCGTCAGCGGAGACCTGATGCCGCGGTAACGGCTGGCAACACACATCGGGAACCTGGGGAGTCGATGAAGCGGCTCCCCTTTTTCATGCCTAGCGAAAGGAACCAGCATGACTACTTTGACGAAGAAGAGCTACGACATCGTAATCAACGACGGCGCGAACGTGAAGGCCGTGAGCGTCGAGGGGTACGTCTTCGAGCTGTCCACCCCCCGCAAGAAGTGGACGCTCGGCGCACGCCGCAAGGGCAGCAAGTGGACGGTCGATGACCTGGCGACAGGGCTCAGCGCGTTCTCGCATGCCATGGTGTTCGCCACCAGGAAGGCCGCCATCGAGTACGCGGAGTCCACGCCCGTCATGGCGGCGCTCGACGGCGCTGTGGCATCCAGGCCGCACGTATGCGAGAGCAAGGCCGCCGCGCTGAAGGCGCTCATCGACAACGGCCGCTCCATGAGCCGCAGCGAGTACGTCGTGTTCGTCAGCGAGACCGAGAAGCAGATGACCGAGGAAGCCGAGGCCGCTCGTGCCGAGGAAGCCGCGGTCGAAGCCGCCGCCGAGGTCACCATGTCCACCCTGCGCGAGCTTGCCGCCATGTGGGGCAACGTCCTGGTGCGCCAGCGCAAGGAAGGCGCGTGCATCTGGGTGGTCGGCGAGCTGGACGGCCACGAGGAGGAGCTTGCGGAAATGGGATTGCGCCATGGCCGCAGCAAGCATTACGGAGAGGGGTGGTGGATGAAGCCGCAGGAAGCCTAAGACGAAGCACGAAACAGCAGCAAGCACCGACAGATTAGCGACAAAACAGCAGAAGGAGAACAGCATGAAACCCATGACTTTCGAGCAGGTATCCGAAATCCGTTCCCGCAACTTCAACAACGGCAACGTCACGATGCCCGTGCACGCGGCAAGCGCCATCAGGCGGTTCCTGGACAGCGGCTACGATGCCGTCGAAATCGAACCGCAGGACTTCGGGCGCACCCAGCGCACCATGACGAAGAGCACCCCGACTTCGATAAGGTCGGCGCTCGCGAAGAAAATCGAGGAGCTGGCGCTTGAGACCACGCTCAGCACCTTCCACGTGAAGGGTCATGTGTACCTGGTCAGGGTCGATTCGTAGGCGGCCATGCAGGGCGGGGCGCTCTCGGGCGCCCCAATATTTCCCACGAACACGAAGGAGGTAACCGATGGGTTCCATCAACCGCGGCGGCGTGATCCGCCGAAACGACAACGGGACGCTTGAGCGCATAGGCAAGACGAACACCTATGTGGGCAGCGCCACCCTGCCGGACGGGAAGGTGATAACGAAGCGCTTCCGCTGCGACGGCTTCAACGAGGAGGAGGTCTCGCAGCGCTGGCTCAAATGGCAGGGCAGGAAAATCGACGACGACGAATACAAGGACTTGGAGGATGATTCCATGGCAGACAAACCCAGCAACATGTGCCCGTTCTCGAACGAGGAATGCACGCCCGCGTGCCCAGTGTACAGCGTCCCGAACTCCGCGTGCGCGGTCAAGCTCGGCGGCGTGGCGCTGTTCGGCATGTCCACCTACCTGCCGAACCTGGACAACGGCGAAGCCATCGAGCTGCTCGCCATGGCTGTGGCGGACGCCGTGAAGGCCAGGCCGCAGGAGAAGATGGCGGCGGCGCCCACCATGGAGCCGCCCGCCGAAGCCCAGCCCACCGCCGATGACGGCGTGGCGCTGTTCATGAAGGACAAGAGCTTCCTGTCGTTCGTGAACCTGCACAGCAAGACGGTCTACTCGCAGTACAAGAAGCTGTGCGAGGAGTCGGAGCTGCCGGCCATCAGCGAGAAGGAGCTGGTGGAGAAGGTCAAGAAGACCTACCCCGAGCTGAAGGGCAAGGGTGTGAGCGGCGGCACGGTGTTCATGCCTGCGTAGCAACCCGCCTGGAGCCATGTAACGCGGAGCCGTCCTTTTCGGGGCGGCTCCAACCATTTCGAGAGGAGAGGCTATGTACAAGGCATCCTACGCGGTCTATGCAGACGAGGTCATCTACGACGGGAGCTACGACCCGAACGAAACCATCTGCAAAATCGAATGGAAAATCGCGGACTTGCTCGACATGATGGCACATCACGGCGTCGAGCTGACCGACGAGAACATCGAGCGCATCCTCGGCAACCGCTTCGAACGCACGCTGAAGGAGCGCAGCATCGAGGAGGGATGGGAAATCATCGACGTCATCGTTGACGACGCCATGTACGAGTAACGGAAAACGCGAACATGAATCACGGAGCCGCCTTTCTTAGCGGCTCCAACCATTTCGAGAGGAGAAACCATGGGCTTAGATATGTACTTGAGCACGAACAGCAAGAAGGTCTGCAAGGCGGCTCTTGAGGCGATTGGCGGCGAGATGTGGCGCCTGCCCTACGGGGACGCCATCTATTGGCGCAAGGCGAACGCCATCCACGGATGGTTCGTGGACAACCTTATGGGCGGCAACGACAATTACTCGACATGCAATGTCAGCGTGCCCGACCTCATCAAGCTCCGCGACACCTGCAAGGAGGTCATCGCGGGGTCGAAGCTGGTGGTCGGCGATGTGCTTGAGTTCCAGCGCGTCAACCCTGGAACGGGGAGGCTTGAGACCGTGAAGGAGCGCGTCATGGTAATCGAAGACCCGTCCACCGCCGAGAGGCTGCTCCCGACGCGGAGCGGCTTCTTCTTCGGCAGCACGGGCTACGACGACTACTACTTCGACCAGCTCGTCATCACCGTGAAGGGCATCGACGCGATTCTCGACAACGTCGAGCAGTACACCCAGCACTCCGTCGGCGACCTGACGTGGTCTAGCTGGCGCGAGAAGGGCGAGGTGGACGAATGGAACGTGACGTTCCACTACCACGCCAGCTGGTAGCCATGCGGATGTGCCCGCGCCACGGCTGCGCATCAGGTCGGTCGGGCGCGAGCGAACGCGAATATGGGACACGAGAAGGAATGATGAACATGTACGAACTTGACTTCTACAACACCGAATATGGTGAAGATTTCGAAGCGATAACCGACTGGCCGAAAGGTTGGCCGCATGACTTAAAGAGTCCAGACGGTTATGTTGACTACTCTGACGGCGACGTATGGTTCAAAGCGTATGACACGTCGTTCAAGGCCAACCACGAGGATGCCGAACTGTTCGAACGCGGATACCAGTTCAACTGCATCGTACGCATTCGGTATTACACGACCAGCCTGTACTGCAAGGATGTGCTCGCAAAATTCCCCGCGAAGGACAGGGCGGAAGCCGAGCGCCTGTTGCAAATCGCAGCCGACGCGCTGTACGGAGAGGAGCGATGAACATGAAGGGAACCATCAACGGAATCGAGTTCGAGGCGGAGGAGTTCTTCTTCGACGGGTGCCACAAAATCTACCTCGCCGACACCGAGGAGGGCTACAGGCAAATGCTCGACGTCGGTTGGGACGATGGCGACATCTACCAGATAGAGGAGCTGCCCTACGTCTGGGCGGGAACCTGCCCGCTGCGGTTCATCTTGTCCGCAGACCTCGCGAGGAGCTACGTGAGGCAGTTCGAGCCTGCCGAGTTCGTCGGCTGGGAGCTGGAAGGATGGCTCGTCGACAAGCTGGAGCTCATGAAGCGTGAGCAGCTGGAAGCAAACAAAGAGGAGTGGTAGCCATGGAGGGAACGTATTTCAGAATCAACGGCGATTTCACCGCAAGCGTGCTCTGCTTCGACGATTGGAGCGACGGGCTGCGCGAAGCCTGGGTGGTGGACATGTCGGTGTCCGAGCTGTCGCAGAGGATGAGCGACGTCCGCTCCGGCGCTGTCGAATGCCTGACGGCCGATTTGCTGGCCGACTACGACAGCCTGCGCTTCGAATTCGGAAGCCAGGGCTACATACTGCTCAGCAGGCAGGCCAAGCGCGGCATCTGGTGGAGGTGGTAGCCATGAGGAAACCCGTCCGCGACCTGAAGCCAGGCGACATGTACGACGCCGTTCTGCTGGTCGAGCAGCTCATCGAGCGAGTCCGCGCCGATGAAATCGAGGAGGCCCGCGATTGGGCCGAAAGCGCGCGGTCATCGGCGTGGTGCCTCTGGTTCGAGGTCGAGAAGGTGGAGGCGTTCCGCGATGACAGGGTAATCATCTTCGGCCACCCGTTCAACGTGCCTGCCCTGCTGACAGACGAAGTCTCGATTAAGGAGGATTGGAAGCCATGGTCTACGAAGTAACGGTCGATTACGTCACGAGCACGACGATTCTCGTCGATGCGGAGTCCACCTTCGCTGCCGAGGAGGCGGTCTACGAGTACCTCAAGACCGACGAGGGGCTTGACGAAATGCTGCAAGCCGTCCATGAGAACCCGAACCGCCACTGGTCGGCGTTCATGGTGGCGGACATGGCGGCGCGTCCGGGCGTACTGCCGGAGGATGCGGACATCAAGGCGAAGGAGGAACGAGTCATGAAACCCCTGTACAGAGTGGTCGCGGAGCACGACGACCCCGACGACGATTGGGCGAAGGAGTTCGAGAGCGCCCATGAGGCGCTCGATTTCTACAGGCGGTGCTGCAACGCGCAAGACACCTTGCAAATCCGCCGCACGATGAAGTCCGAGCGCTTCGAGAACGGCCATTGGGTGACGGTCTTCAAGCGCCGCTCAAACTGGAACTACTACCGTCTTTAAGGAGGAAACGATGAGCTGGCAGGGAAACGAATGCTTCGTAGGCGGTATCGAATGGGTAAGCGATGACTGCCACGAGCAAATGCTCCAAGCGCTGAGCGAGCTGCTCTACATGTACGAGGACAAGGGAACTGGATGGTACCTGCTCGGGTACCACTACGGCGGCTCGGACGAAGAAGACTGCGACCCCTTCGAGATCATCCACCGCAAGACCGGGAAAGACCCGATATGGGGATGCGGATGGCTCCCGAACCCGTTCATGCGCGGCGACGTCATGGCGACCAAGGTGAGGAACGCGAACGACCTGTTCGGCATGGCGTTCGAGTGTTGGGATTGCGGCTATGACGTATTCGCCTACGCAGGCGACGGCGGCGAGCCTCTCGAACGCATGACGGTTTACGGGGAGACGTACGACATGAGGACGAAGGCATAAGGAGGAAACCATGCCCTATGAATTCAAGACAACCTTCTGGCAGGACTTCACGATAGCCGACTGTTTCGGCGAAACCGCCGTCCGCGACACGTTCGACCGCGCATTCGGCGAATGGAAGTCTGACGTCGTCTATGTGACCGAGCTCGCTCTCGTCACGAACTGGCGGTGCTGGCTGCACCATGATGCCGGCGAAGACGCGCTGTCCGACCTTTACGCCGAGCTGTACTACAAGGTCCGCAACTGGTGCCTGGACAACCTGGAGGGCGACGATATCAGGTACTACTTCGAGGTCACGGATTAAGGAGAGGCCATGAAAATCATCGCGGTGTACGAGGCGACCACGTGCTACGAGATCGAGGCTCCCGACGGCGCGCCGCCCGACGAGTGCGAGATTCTCGCGGGCAGATGGCTGGACGAGAACATCGAGCGCGTTTCCGAGTCGCTCAACGAGCAGCAGATCGACGTCAAGGAGGTGTACGTATGAGCAGGTTCACGCTGACCGAGCGCCTGGACGAGTGCCTGGTGCTCGAAACCAAGTTCGGCAAGCTCGTGTGCTGGAAGGTGCGCGACGATGCCGAGTACAAGGAGTTCTCCATCGACCTGATAGCGAACGACGGCAGGGAATACCAGGTCGCGTGCATCGGCACGAACGAACAGGGAGACGACCCCTGTTTCGGCGACGACAGGATTCACGTCCACGCATGGGACGGCCAGCGTCCTGACGACATCGAAAGCTTCTACATGGACCCATGTGGCGACGGCTTCTACTACGACCCGGAGGAGGAATGACCATGACCACGGCAAAGGAAAAGGAATGCTTCAGCAAGTGCCCGAAATGCGGCGCCATGTGGAACGAGCGCCATGACTGGGAGTATGACTGCCATAGCGGCAAGCATTGGTTCTACGAATACTACACCTGTGCCGAATGCGGCGCGAATTTCACGGAGATGTACCAGTACGTTGGTACCTATTACGAAGAGGGGGAATAGCCATGAGCACAGGATTCAAGTGCCCGAAGTGCGGGCAGGTTGAGAGCTTCACGGCCTACGAGCTCGTAATCTACGGCCCGATAAGCGTGGACGAGCACGGCTACGAGCCGCAGGACGGCAAGGGCCTGCACTACCAGATACCCGACGGCACCCTGATGGTTTGCGGCGGTTGCGGCCACGGAAGCACGGCCATCAACTTCATGGGCGGATACTGGGACTCACTTTGCCACGACGACGGGGAGGAATAGCCATGAGCAGCTACAACAGCACGAACACGAAAATCCTGGCGACCGTCGAGCAGGCTGGCGGCAACGTCCGCATGCTCCTGCTCCGCGAATGCGAGAGCGGGCGCCACGAGTACGTAATCGGCAGCTACTTCCAGCAGAGGCCCTACCACGGCATGCTCGGCTACGAGCACGTGGACTACGAGTGGGACTGGGGGCACTACTTCGACGGGTTCGAGAGCGCCGCGCGGTACTGGCTCGGCGAAGTGCTCGGCGAAGCGCCCGGCGAGTAGCCGCTAAGATGGCGTATCATCTGCAATGACAAGGAGGAAGGTGGAAGCATGGCGGTCGGTTTCTTCATAACGCTCACGTACTGCATATCTTGCTGGATAGAGTTCCTCGGGTTCATCCCGTTCATCATATTCGCGGTGCTGGCGGTGTCCTCGGTTCTGGCGCTGCTGTCGCTGCTGCTCGTGAAGTTCATGGACTTCCTGCTGGAGCGCGGCGAGAGGAAGGACAGGGAGTTCATGGAGTCGGACGAGGGGAAGGAGTACGTCAGGATGTACGAGGAGATAACGGGCGAGAAGTACCCGGGCTAGCCGTCGCGGGACTCCCGCACGTGCTCCCCCATGACGGCAAGCGTCGCCTTCTCGACGCTCGTGCAGACGTGCCATGTCTCGTAGAGCGTCAGGCCGCGCTCGTGGAAGTAGTCGCAGACGTGCTCTATGGCCTCGTCCACGCGGCGCTTGTCGAACACGCCTGGGTCCACCGTCTCTTGGGCAGGTCGGTCTTCCATGTCAGTCCCCTATCAAATCGGAAACGCGGACGCCGAGCGCGAAGGCGACCGCCTGCCACGAGTACAGCATGCCGTCGCCCGTGCGCACCATGCGCTGGATGGTCGAGCGGGCGACGCCGGACTCGTCGGAGAGCCGCGTCACGCTGTAGCCCCTCGACTCTATGACCTCGCGAAGCTTGTCCCCCGACGCCCTTATGACTGGCCCCCGTCCGCTTGCTTGAGGCTCCTGGAGTACGACAGGAGCATCACGGCGACGAACGCGAGGGCGAAGCCCGCGAACACCATGAAGCCGAGCCAGGGGCCGACGAGCAGCCCGAGCGAGATCGAGAGGGAAAGCGCGAAGGCGAAGATGGCGACCTCGATGGCGAGTATGAGGTTCTTCAGGGATTCGGAGTTGTCCACGTTGTCCACGCTGCCCCCCTTGCATGCCGGCATGATTGACGGCGCGGTGTCGCGCCAGATTACAATACTGTACGTTTTTCGGTACATGGAAATGATAACACGAAGATCGGAAGGAGTAACATATGGACAGGGACGAAACCACGAAGCTGCTATCGGAGCTGCTGGTGCGAGACGTGCTGTACCGCTGCCTCTGGGTCAGGGACGTGAGGTACAGGAATCTCGACGGCTCTGGCGGCCACGTGGACTTCATGAGCTTCAAGACCGCCGAGCAGGTGGACGGAACGAGCGAGGCGATAGTGCAAGGCGGGTCGTTTACGTGCTATGAGGTGAGGAGTTGCATGCAAGACCTCGTGGGCGGGAACGGACTGAACCTCGTCGGAGACTGGAACTGCCTGGTTATGCCCATGAAGCTGTACAAAAAGGTCAAGAAAGACTTGCCCGCCAATGTCTCCGTGTACTGCCCGCTCCCCGCTTGCTCCGGGCAAATCACAGCCGAGATGAAATACAGCGAATACGACGACCCGACGCCCTTGTCGCCATATGCCGACGACTGGAAGCTCGCGAAAATAAAGGCCCAGGCGGTCAGGCATGACAGGCGGCACGGAACCGCAGAGCTGCTCTACGCCATGCTCAAGGCGGGAAAGTAGCCGTTTACGGAAATGTCCACCGTTGCGCGCGCGTGGTCTGGGATACTCTGCACATGGATTTCACGATGCACGGTTTCAGGCACGGAGACTACCTCGCCATGAACGTAGGCGAGTACGTCGCGTATTGGTCCGAGATAGACGATGCGCTGCGCTCGATTTCCGACGATGATATCGTGGAGCATTTCAAGGAGCACGGCGAGCACCGCCAGAAGTCCATCTCGATAACACTCAACGCGCTGATAAAGGCGCGGCTCGTCGAGCGCGGGTGGGCTGCCGAGTCGAGAATCTTCGCGGAGCAGAAGTACGCCGAGGGCCCCGTGGCGTTCCCCGACCCGCTTGACAAGCCGTCGCGGACGATACTCACATCCGAGGGCGGAAGCTCGCCGAGCCGCATGAAGCATGTCGTGCGCGGAGGCTCCGGACGGCTGCGCAGGCTGGTCCCGGACGAGCTGGACATGCTACAGACGTTTCCGAAGGGGTGGACCGAGGGGATGTCAGACGGCCATCGCGCCTTCTGCATGGGCAACGCGCTCGTGGTCGGCGTCCCGCACAGGATAGGCTTGGAGATAGCGAAGTTCGACAAATAGAAAAAGCCCCGCGCGAAGCGGGGCTTATTTTTTTACTCGCCAGAACCCTCCTTCTCGTTCTTGCTCGCCTCGATCTCCTCGAACAGCTTGCACAGCTCGTCGTAATCCTCCCCGGGCACGGCCTTGAAGTAGTGGTCGCGATACGTCCCGTCAAACTCGTCGTTGCACGACTCGATGAACGTGTCAGAGTTGGCCTTCTCCCAGTTGTCGGCGCCGAAGTAAACGTAGTTCGCGTCGGGGTCGTCGTCTCCCCAGCGAGCGGAGCCGCAGCGCGTGTGGATGTAGATGACGTCCTCGCCGCAATGACGGGCGAACATCTCCGCCTGAACGCCGTCTCCCTCGCAATGGTCGGGGGTCTCGAACTTCATATGGCGGATTCCGCGAAGGCGCGGGGGATCGCCGTAGTGCTTGGTCACGTAGCCGTGAATCTGCTCGTCACTTGACAGCACGTATGCGTACAAATCCATTCAGCTTCCTTTCTCTGTGATAATCGATCAAGCGTCACGCGCTTTGCCGCTAGACCTCTCACGGCCCCGTGTTCTCAAGGTCCATGAGCGCGAGGATGCCGTGCGCGTGGTCACATGCCGCCCCGAGCTTCTCGCGAAGCTCGTAATGCGCCGCATGCGCGTTTTCGAGCTGCGAGTAAAGCTCCTCGATCTCCTCGTGGAGCTCGAACACCTCGGCCTCGCCGAGGGCGTCGAGCCGCTCCACGTCGTCAGCATGGGCGTCGAGCAGCGCGTTGTTCTCCTTTTCCAGCTCCTCGAACTTGGCCTTCCATGCGTCGCGCTCTTCCTTGGCGTCAAGGTACGATTCGACGGCCTGGTCGAACTTGTCCTTCAGCTTGGCGTTCTCGGCGATCAGGGCGTCTACGTCGATTGCCGAATGCTCGGCGTCCATCCACTCCGTGAGCTTCTCCGGGTCGTCCTTCGCGAGCGCGTTGAGGAACTCCTTATTGCTTGGCATTGCAGTCCACCTCGTTAGTCCATGTGATGAACGGCTTTTCCGGCTTTATGGTCGGAGTCGACACGATCGGCGTCGTGGTGTACGGGTAGTACCGCGTTTCGCACATGGCATCGACGATGACGTCGCGCAACGTGTCGCAGACGTCGCCTAGCGCGAACGCGTCGTCGTCGTCCTTTCGCGGGAACATCGAGCACGCTGCCGCATACGCGTCCAGCAGGTGCTTTGCCTGCGTCCTGTTCATTAGTCCACCTTCTTCCCGATCTTGCCGCCGCAACCCGGGCAGAACTTCGGCGGCATGTGCGTCACCCATTTGTAATCAATTTGACGCTTCATGACGTGCCAGAACTCGCCGCAGTGCGGGCATTTGCATGGTTCCTTGCTCATTTTTCCTCCTTACATAGGAATGAACGCGGCTTCGGGGCAGTATTGCGCGATGACGTACTCCGCGAGATCGGGCTTTCCTGCCTCGTCGTAGAGCCGCGCAAGCTCTCGCGCGTTGTCCTTGAACCGCTTCTCGTCGTTGTCGTAGTGAGCGGCCACCAGCGCCAGGATGACGTGGTTCCACTCGATCGTCGGCATTACCATGCGTCCACCCCTAACTCGATTGCCCGCGTCATGAACTCGCAGCCCTCGTCGCGCTCGTGCCCGCAGTCGGCGCAGTGCATATGGCTCGGGCAACGCGTGCGCAGCATGTCGCGGATAAGCTCGTCGCGCTTGTCCAACTCGGCTTCAAGGCTGTTGATTTCCGTCGCGAGCCAGTTCTTCTCGACTATGCTCATAGCTCCACCCCCATATCAATCGCCCTGACCATGAACTCGCAGCCTAATTCTTCGTCGTGGGGAACATCGCATTCTCCACATGGCTTCGGGCAATGCAGGTACATCATGTCGCGGATAAGCTCGTCGCGCTCGGCTAACGCCTTCTCAAGCTCGGCTATGCGCTCGTTCTTGGCCTTCTCAAGCACCGCGAACCTGTTGCGCGTGTACTCGACGTCCTCGGCCTCGTGCCATGCGTCGTGCGCAGCCATGTGCGCGTCGTAGGCCGCAACCGCGTCGTCCCGCTCGGCTTCGAGCTGCCTGATGCGCTCCTGCTGGTTGCGGATGGTCTCGGCGTCCATGTAGTAGCCTCGCCGCTCCGTGCAGTCGGAACAGCTCCTGTTCATAGCTCCTCCTTCCCCGTCTCCTCGTCTGGCATCCACTCGCCGCACCACTCGTCGCCGTACGTCTCGGGGAAGCCCATGAGCGTCTGGTCCGCCGTGCTGCCCTGCTCGTGCTCCTCATAGAACAAGCCGCGCTCGGCCACTATCGGGACGCTCGGCGGGTAGCGATGGCAGGAGCCGCACGTGATTAGATCGTACGGCTCCTTCTCACCGGGGTTCGGAAACCAATGGTCGCAGTTCAGGCAAGCGCGTCCGATTTTGTGTCTCATTCGCCAGCCTCCTTTCCCGCATAGCCGCACGCCGGGCACGTCGGATTGTTCTTCGCGGCTTCCGACAGGCTCCACGTCTGGAACTCCTCGCCGCATTTCATACACGCCACGAAGTAACTCGTCGTCGGCACTAATGTGTCGTACGTCTTCCAGTCGGTTACCTCGTACCATTGGCTCATCGCAACCTCCATCCCGTGATGACGAACCCCGCGATGAACGCTACCAGCGTCAGGATCGCAAGTCCCATCTAGAGCGCCTCCCAGTCCTCGCCGTGACACGGCATCTCGCCGTCGTAAATCCAGTCGCTTATGACCAGCCCGCGCTCCTGCTCGCAGCCGTCCACGTCGCAGATGTAATCCCCCTCGCCGATGTAGAGCGCCTGCAAACAGTTCTCACAGCTTTTGTCCATGTCAGTCCTCCTCGTCGCTCTCGAACACGATGCCCAGCTCGTCGCCGATGTGCCTGAGCTGCCTCGTCATGATGAGCGCCATGCTGCGCCACCATTCGGTCGGCATGCCATCGCCCATCTGCTCGCGCTCCTCGTCGGTCAAGTCCGACCAGCAGATGGCCTTGTACCTCCCACCGCGCTCCACGCGGAAGTACACGCCGTCGAGGTCGCGGATTTTCGGGTAATCGCTCATCGCCTCACCGCCTTCATGACAAGTACCCACCCAACAACCAAGCCAACGATGAAAACAAGTATTTCAAAGTGGTTCATCGCTTCACCACCTTTGCGCCGCAGTTGGGGCAGAATTTAGGACTTCCTAGCAGGCATCCTTTGGCGAATTCACAAGCAAAGTCTGAGTAATCGAATTCGCCTCCGCAATTTGAGCAGCCGAAATACCATTCGCCATCTTCGATATAGCCTTTATCGTGACACGTCCCGCCGCCCAGCGTCGCGGCGTTCAGCTCGTCGGCGATTGCCTGCCAGTCGAAGCAAACATGCGTGTCTGAGCAGTAATCAGGCTGGTGCTTCCCAGCTATCGCCATGGCCTGCTCGGCTGTCAGCATGCCGCTTCCCAGCTCGGCGCGGGTGTTCCATGCTTCAACTACCTGCTCATGAAAGTCCAGCGATTCGAAGCGCGTCCCAATATGGCAATTAGAGCAAACAACGTTGCATACGTTATCGAACATCTGAAACTCCGCTTCGCCACCGCAGAACGGGCAGGGCAGCAGCTCTGTCGTTCGGTTGTCGGTCATGCGTACCACCAACCTTTCTTCCTCATGCGCTCGGCCAAGTTGCTACGTGCTATGAGTCCGCAGGATGCGTAGTTGCGAACCTTCCTCCACGGTGCGCGAATCCATGCATATCCATCTGTAGCCCCATCGCCATAGTGGAGTTTGCGGACATGCTTACCGTCCGTCATGTAGATACGTTCGGTCGTTCGGTTGTCGCTCATCGCAGCTCCTTTTCCCAATGCTCGCAGCATATGTGGTCGAGGACGCTCGTGTTGCTCCCGCATAGCTTCTTGCCGTCGCCGAATCCGCACCTGTAGCCGAACGTCGGATACGGCCTCTGCCCCACGCAATACCTGTACTGGCATGTCGAGCACTTCTTCGGCGGTTCGCTCCCCAGTGTCGCGGCTATGGCCTGCTCGGGCGTGAGTACGGGTTCGCACGTTGCTGCAAGCAATCCGTTCTCGTATTCGACAAAGCACCAATCGCCGACGAACGTAACGCCTTGAAGTCCACAGCGGTATTCCACGCCGCACTCGTCCAGCATTCGGCGCAGCTCGTCGGTCGCGCTAGTCATACCATCCCCTCCCGTCTTCGAACCCCTCGGCATAACCCTCGTCGTACGAGCCTTTGCACGCCTCTATCTCGGCGTACGATGCCTCGGATGCCGCGTATTCGTTAGCTAGGCACTTGATAAGCTCGCCTATGTCGATCCTGCGGTTACGGGCTTCCTTGAACGTCTCACGCGCCAGCTTCGATGCCTCGGCACGACGTTCCTGGCTCATGGTGAAAATCTTCTTAATTCCGCATTCATCGCACTTCGCACGTTCGGTCGCGTTGCTATCGGTCATCTGCCACCATCTCCTTCAGCTTGGCGATTGCGTCGAGCGCTTCCGTCAGGTAGGCTCTGACGCTCGCCGGGTCGTTCGGCATCGTCCACGCTACCGCCCACGCGAGCTTTTCGAGCACTTCGATGATTGTTTCAAACTCGGTCGCGTTGCTATCGGTCATCGCTGGCCTCCTTCCAGCGCTCGCACACGTCGTACGCGCTCTGGCCCACCTTGATGGCCTTCCGCTCGTCGCAGTCGTTCGCGCACATGTCGCAGAGGTAGTCCACCCGCTCCTCGTGCTCCTGCATCAGCCAGCGGAACGCCTCGGTCACGCTGTCGAAGTCTCCAGACTCGCAAAGCTCCACGGCCATATGCATCGCTGCGCGGGTGTCGTTGGCGATGATGTGCTGTAGGTTGTTCACTCCTCTGTCTCCTTCATCAGCTCGCGTATCTCGTCGGCGCACTCACCCCCGAACGCGTCATTCAATGCCGTTTCGAGGCTAAACAAGCCAGACCCCACCATGCCGAGCACGTCATTCGCACGGTCGGCCAGCACGTCCTCGACGGTGCGCGGCTTGGCGTGAACGTAATGTTCGGGGTAGCTGCCGAAAATCCCATGCGCCTTGTTTGGTCTCTCCTCCCAGATGTAAACGTGTGTGTTGCTCACGGCGTAGACATATTCGGCTTCCACGTGCTCGCCCGTGTCCTTGTTCCAAAGCTCCTCCTTCGGGCGGATTGGGATTCCGTCCGCCGCCGTCGGCAGCTCCATGAACCGCCCGTCGACCTCGGCCTGAATCCTGTCGGCCAACCCGACGAACAGCTCCTTCTCGCTCGGCGTGAAATACAGCGCGCTGATTCCCAGCTCGTCTGGCTCGCCGACGCCTTTCACGAGCTTGCGCAGCGTCGCGAGCGCGTTAATCGCCGCCATCTTAAGCCCCTCCCCTCAATCTCTCGGCCCTCTTCCTGTAGCCGTATACGCTGCATTCGCTCGCGCTCTCGCAGCGGTAGTCGTAGTAGTTGCACCATCCACGGCAGAAGTAGTTCTTGAACTCGTCGAACAGTTCGGGCCACGTGTCCTGCCTGCCTTGCTCTTCGTTCCATGCGCCCACCGCTTCCTCTAGCGGTAGCGCGCTGGTGCGCCTGTCGCATACCGTGCATTCGACTCGGTACTCGTCGGCGCAAACCTGCCTGATTACGACGGCCCCGCCGCAGATGCACGGGCTGACTTCCAATCCGCTCATGGCAATCACTCCCAACACGTCCACACGTCAACCGCCCCGCTCGGGCAGATGTCGTACACGCGGCCCCAGCCGAGCGGCGTCTCTACCAGCTCGCCGTGCTGCCACCACTCGGCGGCGACCGCGATGTAGCCGTCCCAGTCGCGCCACACGCCCTGCTCGTCCAGGTAGCCGTCGAAGCCCTCGGGCGCGTCCTCGTCGTTGTAGTACGTGAACCAGGTGCCGTCGTCCGCGTAGACGACGCCAAGCTCCTGGAACTCCTCGGGCGTGACCCAGGTCGCGTCGTCGGCGTAGGTCCACTCCTCCCCTGTCCACTCGTCGTAGTCGTAGTCGTCGGCCCATGCGAACACGGGCAACGCCAGCGCTATCGCAAGTGCTAGCAAGATTGCTTTTTTCATCTTTCAACCCTTTCTTCAAGTGTGTTGTTATACCTGGTCACGAGACCGTTATCCCAAGTTCCGGGCAATCTCCGAACACGACGCACCCGGCCTTGACGTACTTTGCGGGAACCCACTTTGCGCGCTTGCCGGACTCGTCGTCCCACCCGCGGATCGCGACGGCCCCCTTGTGGCTGACCGCCACGACGCGGAACTTCTCGAAATCCCCGTTGACGACCATCCAGCAAGGGGCGCCGAGCATCCATGCGTACTTGGCGTACTCGCGCGGATCGTCGCGCGACGCGGCAAGCACCGCCATGGAGCTGACGCCGATGAGCAGGCCGATGAGGCCCGCTACGAACTCGCCCATCCGCGGCCCTCCTCCCTGATCGCCACAAGGTCGCGCCACCCGTCCACTGCGCGGAGGGCGCTGGTCATCGCCTTCGCGAGGTCGCGTATTTCCCATTGCGCCTGCTGGGTGTTGCGTACGTCGAGGAAGTGGAACAGCTCGCGCGCGTTCATCGTCACGACGATGGTTGTCTTGGTTGCTTCTGGCAGCAGGTAACGCGCGTCCTCTGGCTTGCATCCACGACTCAGCGCTTCCTGGTAATCGATCGCGCATTGCTCCATGACGTACATGAAAGCGCCCTTGTTGGACGGGATGTACTCTTCTTCGCAATCGTCATCGAACCACGGGGGTATCACATACCACTCGTCAGACTCGGTATCAATCTTGCAATAGCGCTGTGATTCCTGACTGTAGCTTGCGAGACGGTGCCTTACGAGCTGATGGGAACACGCACGGCTTATGCCGCTCACCTTGAACGTCACGCTAGCATGCTCGAACACGCTCGTATGACCGGATTTAAGGCAATTGCGCACGCGGTTCTCGCTGTAGTTGTCCTTGCCGTAACACGTCCCAGCCGCTTCGCTGATGACGCGCAGCGGGTCGGGCGTGCACGCCTTGATCTCTACCTTCATGGTCCACCTCCTACAGTGGTTGCCCAAACATCTCGTTCCAGTCGGCGATTGCGTCCTCGTCTGACTCGGAACACATCGACAGCCCCGGAACGACGCTAAGGCGGCACTTCTCGTTGTCGCACACCGCGACGTAGTGCACCTTGTCGTTCCATGTCGTCTCGATCTCGACGACGCGCGCCTTGTCGCACCCGCAGAGCTTGCAGGGCGCCGTCTTCGCCCTAGCCATCGTCCACCTCCAATCCGAGCCGCTTCATGCGCTCCTCGAAGGGAGCTAGGTACTCGGGCGCCCACGGCGCGAGCGCGTTCTCGCCGTCGGGGTTGACGTAGGTCACGTCCTTCACGAGCTCTGCGTGCATGTCGAGCACCAGCGACTTCAGCTTGTCCACCTTCGCAGTGAGCTCGTTGACCTCGGCGCAAAGCTCGCCGTTGAGCCTTTTCAGCTTCTCGATGTGCTCGTTGAGCTGCTTGTCGTCTTCGATTTTCGCGGTCATTCGTCCTCCAATCCCGCGCCGATGGCGAGCTCTTTCAGGCGCTCGTACAGGAACACCTGCTCGGGGCCGAGGAACTTCAGCTCGGCCCATGCCGCCATGCCGAACGCCCTGAGCCGCGCGGCCTCTCCTTCGAGGTCGTAGATGCGCTTGGCGGCGGCTTCATCCTTTAACGCTGTTCGCATTCGGCCACCGCCTTCTTGACCGACATGACCATCAGCGTGTCGATGCGCCGCACCTCGTCCACCGCTTCGGCGATGGACTTGGCGTTCTTGGGCGACTTGCGCTTCAAAAGGTCGGCTGCCTTCATGACGGCGTATTCGAGCGATGGAAAGTAGTACTTCCCCACCCACGACTCGTCATCGCCGCGTTTCTTCCT